>ENA-ORBV01001192-ORBV01001192.1-microbial-mat-metagenome-genome-assembly--contig:-NODE-1192-length-58498-cov-47.273908_pt1 | contig 58498 bp, 43 predicted proteins | sample MGYA00237777_ERZ505514 | MGnify/ENA primary metagenome ERZ505514 (study PRJEB26160, sample SAMN06269048) | microbial mat metagenome | isolation source: Oligotrophic lake microbial mat | place...
TTGATTTATCGATGATGCATACCCGGAGAAGAATTTTAATTATAAAAAGAGGAATGTCCACTTTTAGGATAAATGATGATATTGAAATGACAGATGCTCCCCAGAAAATAAATTTGACCCGCTAATCAGGGTAAACCCAATTAAATCCATAGCTTAATTAATTTGCGAATGCATATTGATTAATTTGGGATTAAAATTTATTCGTTCAAATTATTTAATTCCTCTGCATCTAAATTATCCTTTACACGAGTGGAGTTTTTTTTCAAACAACAATTCAGAGTAACTAATTATTTTGATATAAATATTATCTGTTAATTTGTAATCAGATGCATTTTTAAAGGCATAATCAAATTCAAAGAAATACATTTAAAAATTAGGATGCAGAGTATTTGGCGCTTAGAAAGGAATTTGATGAATTAATAAAAACCGATCGCTTTATAGATTTGACATTAACTTACGTTTTTGAAGCAGAACAACCTAAAATAAAAACGAAAAAGAAGCAGAAATCAAATATAGTGATCTGAGAATATAATTAAATTCATATAATCAATGAGTTGTGGGGAAATACAGTCTGAATCTTTATCTGAGTTTAGGGTGTGATGCAATTTTTTCCGTTGTTGCGCAGAATGTAGATCAGCCTCGCAATTAAATAAAAAGCTTAAATTACAACAATGAACATCAAATTATTATTCCCATTTTGTTTATTTTTCAATACGAATTAGTTGTAACTTTGATCAAGAATATAAAATGGAAAATCAAAATAAAGTTGTCGAAATAACACTCCTATTTTGGATCATGAAAATTGTAGCCACCACCTTAGGTGAAACCTTCGGCGACTTTATTTCAATGACCTTAAATCTCGGTTATGCTGTTGCACTGGGCATAACCTTTATCTTCTTACTCATCGTGCTTAGTATTCAACTGACACGCAAAAAATACATTCCCGTCTTTTATTGGTTGGTAATTATTGCCACTACTACTTTAGGAACAGAAATTTCAGATTTTATTGATAGAAGTTTACACCTTGGATATACCGGTGGAAGTGTCATTTTATTTTCAGGTCTCGTTATTACCTTATTATTATGGTATAAAAAATTCAAAAATTTAGAAGTATATCCAATTTTTAATTCTAATAAAGAAATTTATTATTGGATTGCAATTCTATTTTCAAATAGTTTAGGAACTGCATTTGGCGATTATTTAAGTGATGTGGCAAACTTAGGATATGCATACGGCGCTTTGGTAACTGCCGGTATTATTTTGATAGTTGTTTTATTGCACTACGTCACCAAAATCAACCACATTATACTCTTCTGGATTGCCTTTGTTTTTACAAGACCTTTTGGAGCAACCTTCGGCGATTTATTAACAAAACCTGTAGCTAAAGGCGGACTTAATTTAGGGACCCTTGAATCCTCGCTTACTGCATTAGCAATTATGACTGTATTAATTCTTGTAGCCCATAAAAAGGAAGCAAACAAAAGTAAAAGCCCGGGTTAATTTCTTAGAAATATATTTTTGAAAGAGTTTATTCTCAATACGCCCTCACATCCTTCTTCTCCACAAAATTCATAAAGGCTTTATTTGCAACTTTATTTCCACCGGGAGTAGGATAATTTCCGGTAAAATACCAATCACCTAAATTTTTTGGAACTGCAAGATGAAGATTATCAACCGTTTGATAAATAACTTCAACCTTCGCTTTTATAGTAGGCGCTTTTACGATCGCGGCAATTTTATTGGAGATCTGTTCTTCGGTAAATTGGTCGTATAATTTTTTTACTGCGTTGTGCGTTTTTTCGTTGGGAAGTTTATTTACAACTTTACATTCCTCATACACTTCATTTACCATATCCTCTTTTCCCGCCTCTTTTAATAATTCCATCATTGCGCGAAAGGCTACGAAATCACCCATTTTGCTCATATCAATTCCGTAACAATCGGGATAACGAATTTGCGGTGCAGAAGAAACGATAATTATTTTTTTAGGGTGTAATCTATCCAAAATTGCAATAATACTTTGGCGTAAGGTAGTTCCTCTCACTATAGAATCGTCTAATAAAACGATGGTGTCTTTACTATCCGTTACCTGACCATAGGTAACATCATACACATGGCTCACAAGATCGCCTCGATCGTGATCGTTTGTAATAAAGGTGCGCAGTTTTACATCTTTTAATGCAAGTTTTTCTACCCGTGGGCGCAGACTTAATATTTTTTGAATGGCTTCAATATTTTTGTTGCCATTTAGTTTATTTATTTCTTCCGCCTTGTGTAAAGCAAGATATTCTTCTATTCCTTTTATTAATCCATAAAATGCAATTTCTGCCGTGTTGGGAATAAAAGAAAAAATGGTATTTTCAAAATCGTAATTAACGGCTTTTAAAACTTTGTCGGTTAAAACGCGACCGAGATTTTTTCTCTCTTCGTAAATTTCTTTATCGTTACCGCGGGAGAAATAAATGCGTTCAAAACTGCAGGAAAGTTTTTCTCCCTGCGGCTTGCACATTGCTTCCCGCACTGTTCCCTTCTTTTTAATAATTAATGCATGTCCGGGAGTTAATTCTTTTACCGAATCAAAAGGAACATCAAAAGTGGTCATAATAGCGGGGCGTTCACTTGCAGCAACCACAACTTCATCATCCTGATAATAATACAACGGGCGAATTCCATTCGGGTCGCGCAACACAAATGCGTCTCCGTGTCCAAACATGCCTGTCATTGCATATCCTCCTTCAAAATCTTTTGCAGAACGGGCTAAAATTCGTTGCACATCCAGATCGCTGGCAATTAATTGAGTCAATGTTTTATTGTCGTGATATTCTTTTCTTTCGTCAAATAAATTCTGCACTTCATTATCCAAAAAGTGACCTATCTTTTCCATTACGGTAACGGTATCCACAAATTGTGTAGGGTGCTGACCGAGTTCCAATAATTGCTGAAACAGCTCATCGTTGTTCACCATATTAAAATTACCTGCAAGAACAAGATTTCTGGTCATCCAGTTATTTTCCCGCACAAAGGGGTGGCAACTGTCAATATCATTTCTTCCGTAAGTTCCGTAGCGCAAATGGCCCATCAATACCTCGCCGGTGAAAGGCACATTTTTTTTCATCCAGTCGGTATTGTTATAGCGCTCCGGGTTTTTTTTCTGGATTTTACCTGTTTTTTTAAAAATATCCTCAAAAATATCCTTAATGGCGGTTGGGGATATACTTCTTCTCCTGTCTAAAAATTTATAGCCCGGAGCGAGGTCTATTTTAATTGTAGCAATTCCAGCTCCATCTTGCCCGCGATTGTGCTCCTTTTCCATCAGGAGATACAATTTATTTAAACCATACAGAGGAGTTCCATATTTTTTATGGTAATAGGAGAGTGGCTTTAATAATCGAATGAGGGCTATACCGCATTCATGCTTAATGTTATCGCTCACGAAATAGATTTCTTACTGAAGTACAAAGGTACTTAATAAGAAGGAGAAACGATTATAGGGGAAGATGGTTCCGGAAGGGCTCAAGGTTCACGTCTGACAATTCGTGAATCGTGAATCGTGAGGGCAAAAAGGTATGCCTTTTTGGGGAAAATACCGATTGCGGAGCCAGCGCACTCGCGCCTCACGCTTCACGGTGACTTTCGTGAGCGGTGAATCGTACGGGAGAGGGTTATTTTCTTCGAGTTACAGCATAATTTATGGTTCATTAATTTACTTCACCTTTTTGAGGTCAATTAAACATGTGTTCCTTTAGTTTATTATTGAATTTCAATAGGAGCATGTAATCATTACTCCAACATTTATTACGATTCAAAGATGAGCTTAATTTTACAAAAGTAGCACCTTAAAATTTCCAATTATTTCATTATCTGCTTTTTAAGAAATTTTTCATAAGTGAAATTTTTGGATGGTTCTAAATATTAAGATTTAATGATCTTATAAGTATAAATATTAGAGAACGTTTTTAATGATAAAATATAAATACCGGGCGTTAAATTCTGATTTGAAAAAAAGAATGTATTGGATTGTATTTGTGTTGATGTGAAATAAGAACCATTCCTATTTATTAAAGTTGCATCTGTAATTGAATTTATTATATTTTGATCACCTTTAAGCATTATATAATTATTTACCGGATTAGGATAAATAGAAATTAATTCCGTATTCAAATTATTAATAGCAAGGGGAATCTGTTCAATTAACACCGAATCGCACTATACCAATCTTCAATATCTGTAAACAATATATATCCTAATTCATTATAACAAGCTAATTTCCTGTAACCGGGAAATTTAAATGACCAATGAGGTCCTTATTGAATTCCATTTGTACTTCCAATTCCTTCTATCCAATAGGCCGAGTCTACCTCGAAATCATGGGTATAATTAATCTTGATTCTTTTTCGGTAGTTATCATCAATGAATATTGAATCAATATCACTTATATGAGCATCAGGAAAATCTAAAAATTCCGTGGAATGAGCAACTGAATCACCAACAGGAAGGGTGAAATCATACAACAACGTATCTGTTAAATTTACACCATCATCATAAAGTGTATATACTTTTTTATTGACAGTATCATCTTTATATAATGAATAAACCCCCATGCCCGCCATATATTTTATATAGACTTGACCTGCTATTAAACTATCCCCACCTGCTTGAAATTTTTGGACATAATAGAAAGTGTCCAGAGGTTCAAAGGTCTCTATTCCAAATAATATAGACCATTCGATATTTTCATGCGGGATTGGATGATATATATTAATTTGACTATTAAGAAAAGTAGTTTAAAAGTGCAAAAATATAAGGAAAGTAAAGGTTTTCATATTTTGGGTTATTTACCAAAAATAATGACTTTTAAGTATATTAACAAGTAAGATCTTGAGATTTATTAAGATAATTTGCAAAGTAGCAATGCACTAGAATTCTCATCATTAAAAAGAGATAATTGATCGCTGTGATCGTTTATCCATTCATTTGCAATGCCGGTAAGTTCGGTAAGCTCGTCTTCTGTTTTGCATGAACCAAAGTGCTTTATAACCTTACGCTTGTTGTTATAATAACTTACCACCTGCACGGCCTTAGATTTTGAGCCTGTTGTTACTACCCTTATTTTGAACATTTTATACCCCTTAGTGCGGTAAAAATGAAAAAAATATCGCTGAAACCATTGATTTTAAAGGAATTTATTTTTGAACTTTAAAAGTGGGTACAAGTCGGGTGATAAAAATATGAAAATGTTTGGTTTTAATAAATTTGGTTACTTAATTACTGAAAGTAAAAAGTCAGGGAAAATTCATTTGGTTTAGTAGGATCAAACTTCCATACCTCCATTTCATCCGGCCGAACGCTACTCACCATGCAGTTATAAAATTATTCGGCTTACGAGAATCAAACTCATTACTCATTACTCATCACTCATTCAAAGCATCCCCTTAATCAACTCATCCACTCCAATTCCATCGGCTTCCGCTTTATAGTTGCGCACGATGCGATGGCGGAGAACGGGAAGGGCAACAGCTTTTACATCTTCTATGTCGGGAGAATATTTTCCGTTTATTGCAGCGTTGCATTTTGCTCCGAGTACGAGATATTGTGATGCACGCGGTCCGGCGCCCCAGCTTAAATATTGAGTAGCTTTTGCATCTGCATTTTTGGTATTGGGTCTTGTTTTGGATGAGAGCATAACTGCATAATTCAAAACATTATCTGCAATCGGAATTCTTCTGATCACATGCTGATAATACATGATCTCCTCCGCTCCAATAATTTTATTGAGCACTGTTTTTTTATCTGATGTTGTAGATTTTACCACTTCTATCTCTGCATCAAAATCGGGATAATCAAGATTGATCTCAAACATAAAACGGTCGAGTTGCGCTTCCGGTAATGGGTAGGTTCCTTCTTGTTCAATCGGATTTTGCGTAGCTAATACGAAAAATGGTAATTCCAGTTTATGCAAAGTTCCACCTATGGTAACATTTTTTTCCTGCATTGCTTCCAATAATGCAGCCTGCGTTTTTGGAGGTGTTCTGTTAATTTCATCCGCCAAAATAATATTTGCAAATACAGGTCCTTTAATAAATTTAAAAGTTCTGTTCTCATCTAATATCTCATTTCCTGTAATATCACTTGGCATTAAATCGGGCGTGAATTGTATGCGTTTAAATGAAAGATGTAAAACATCGGCTATTGTTTTTATCAACAAAGTTTTTGCAAGTCCCGGTACACCCACCAATAAACTATGACCATCAGAAAAAATACTCAATAATACTTTTTCAACCACATCGTCCTGTCCTATAATAACTTTCCCGATTTCTCCCTTTAACGACCGAAAATCGTTTGCAAGGGAGTCAATGGCTTCAACATCATTTTTAAATTCTTTCATACCGGTATTTTAAACAAAACAATATAATTTTTCAGACCTAAAAAAATAATTAACAGGTTATAACAATAATTATTTTTTTGCGGTATCTATTAATTCATGTAATTCTTTGCAATCGGTGTAAGCAGGATCAATTTTAATATATTCTTTCTGTGCTTTTTCTGCAACCCACTCGCTCATTACTGCAATTTGTTTTCTCGATAAAGTTGCATTTTGCAATTTGGCATAATCGTCTTTAAGGTTAACTACATGCGGCGCAGTTTGTGCATCCAAACGAACTATACGCAAAGCTTTTTTGCTATCAGCAGATGTGTAAGGCAAAATTGCAGACAACTCTCCCGGCTTTAAATTTTCAATGGAATAATAATCATCCGGTGCTAATTCTGAAATCTCAAAAGAAGACTCACCCGATTGTTGATTCACCATAACGCCGCAAGTTCTGTTTGTATTTTCATCATTGGAATATTTTTTTACGGCCTCGCAAAAAGTAATTTTTCCTGACATGATTTCTGCTCTGATACTATCCAATTTTTTATTTGCAGCAACAAAATTGAGATTTGTAACGGGAGGCTGAATTAATATATGACGCAAACATGCTTTTTCTCCCTGACGACTATCCATTTTAATAATGTGATAACCAAATTGTGTTTCCACCACTTCCGAAACTTCACCGGGTTTTAATTTAAAGGCCGCAGCAGAAAATTCTGTTACATATTTTTCACGTGGAGCACATCCTAAGTCGCCACAATTATCATCCATTGCATAAAAACTTGCTAATGTACAAAAATCCTCTCCGTTCATGATGCGTTTTCGAATATCTTCAGCCTTGTCTTTTGCTATTTGTTTTTGTTCGGCATTTGCTTTCGGAATCATTACAAGTTGCGAATATTCCACCTCTGCATTAATAAGTGGAAGCGAATCCTTTGGAATGGTATTATAAAATTCTTTTACTTCACTTGGTGAAACCGACATACTGCCGAATATAGATTCCTGCATGCGTTGTATCAACAATAAATTGCGTACATCATCTCTAAACTCTTCTTTTATCTCCTGTACCGACTTGCCATAAAATTCTTCCATTTTTTCTTGCGAGCCGAAAAGATTTTCGAAATAACGGATACGGTTATCAATATTATTTTCCACCTCATCTTCCGTAATTTCTATACTGTCTTTAGCGGCCTGAATCAACATCAGTTTTTGTGTGATCAATTCCTGCATAATACGGCAGCGATAATCTTCCGCAACATCTCCTTTTTGCAGTTCTTCATAATAGAAGGATTCTATTTCACTCATTAAAATAATCTTATCTCCCACCTGACCCACAATTTTATCAATTAGAGGTTGAGCAAAACTACTTGAAGCTAATGTAATTACAAGTAGTAAAAAAAATATTTTTTTCATTCTTCTTTTTTTATAAATTCTGCGTTATTGCGTTTTATTCCTTCGAGATAAATTTGTTGATAGGTGTTATTTATCAACTCCATTTTTCTTTTATTAATAATGATATCTTTAACACCTTCTCTATAATATTCGAAGGGTGCTGTATTTCCAGTAATATAATAATCTTCCACCTTCACAAAATATTTTTCCTCCGAATCTGAATAATAAACCGGTCCTTTTGTTCTGAATTTGCCATCAGCATACATATTGTAGGGTAAAAGTTTAAAAAGATCGTCTTCATTGAGCCATATATTGGAATTAAGGGAAAACAGGTTGCAATTTGATGCACAATAACGCTCAAGATCGTATCGATATTTCTCTATACCCCTCGAAAACCAAAATTGAATGGAATCGGCGCTCTTATTTGTTGCAGGTGTAACAGCATAAGCCAACTTATAAATATCGCCTTTGAGGGTAAAGTCCTTGGCGTTTTGTTCGAAATAGATTTTTAACGAATCTTCTGCAACAATGGTGTCAAGGTTTTCGGCAAGCCATTGTTTTTCATAAGCATAAATAATCAGCGATTCTTTGTAGGCAAGGGCTTGTTTATTAATCTCTGCTACGGTTGCCTGTAAATTATCTTCTGCAACTTTAAGGATAAGATTTTGTCGTACCCAGTTGTCGATATATTCATTAATTATTCTTGCACTATCCTCGGCACTGGTATTTTCATTTATCAGCCCCTCCACTTCAAGTGTATAAAGATATTTATCGTACACTCTTGCCAGCGGTTCCCGATCATTTTCAACTGTATTTTTTTTACAACCGGAAACCACTGCGCATAATAAAAGTGCTATAAATATATTTTTAACAGGCAATTTATTTTACCATTGAATTAAATACTTTCTGATCAATATTTACCGGATATTTTTTGTGTAATTCTGCTATCCATTGTTTTTCCAATTCATCCTGATAAGCAGAAATTACATACCCACGAGCTTCATCCAAAGTTTTATTTGTTGGTGCAACTACTTTGCGCAACATTACAAAGGTGATAGATCCGTTTGCATTTAAAATATCTTCTCCGGTACCTGATTTTTTATTCAGTTTATCAACATTGGTATCCTGACCAGGCAAAAACAAAGCACTTTTTATGGTGACTAATTCAGTGGAATCATTATTGTATTTGGCCATGATCTCCTTATCAGATGTGTTTTTAGCAGCTAATTTTCTAACCTCTTTTGAAATTTTATCATCTGCACAGGTATATACACTTGCATCAACTCTTTCTTCCCACATATATTCACTCTTGTGTTGCTCATAATAATTTTTTAAGCCAACGGAATCAGTTGATCCTTTTGACCATATTTTGCGTTCCAGCATTGCAAATAAAGGTAGTCCGTCGCGATATTCCTGTAATAATCTTTTAAAATCAATATTGCGTTCAGAAAGGTCGTATTCAATTACAGTTTGTTCTAATGCAGTTGTATAAAGTTTGTTATATTTTTCCTCTATATTTTTATCGCGTGAACTGCGCTGATTAATATCGAGATAAGAAGCCATGTCTTGTTGCGTAAACGATTTATTTCCGATAGTGAACATGGTCTTATTCATATTTGCTGCTCTGCTCATGCTCCAATTATTTTTAATAAAACTGGAATCCAGCAAAACAAGCATTTCTTTTTTTGCATCTTTATTTTCAGAGAAAGCATATTTAGTTTTAGCTTTTTCTACAAACTCGGTGCGCAATGTTTTGTATTCCGGCGATTTTTCAATTTTACTTTTTAATTCCTCCTTCATTTCATCATAAGAACCATTTGGTTTTTTTTCTATCAATTTAATAATATGCCAACCGAATGCAGTTTGAACAGGATTTGAAAGATCACCCGGATTTTTTAACGCAAAAGCAGTTTCCTGAAAAGGCATTACCATTTTTCCGGTGGTAAATCCCTCCATTTTTCCGCCATTTGCAGAACTCGTTTTATCTTCAGAATAATTCATTGCCATCTCTTCAAAATCGGCACCGGCTTTTATCACTGAAAAAATACTATCCGCTTTTGCCTTTGCTTTTGCAATTTCTTCCGGTTTTGCATCCTTTCCTGTTTTTATAAGAATATGCGCAACCGTTACAGTTCCGGAAGATGGGCGCTCCTTTGCCACTTTTATAATATGATATCCGAATTTGGTTTTTACAACCGGTGAAATTGTTCCGGGTGCTGCTGTAAACGCAGCGTTTTCAAAATTCATATCCGGAATTTGACCCGGAGTGATCCAACCAACAAGTCCAGGATCACTTGGATTATTTTTATCCGATGAAATTTCTGCGGCAACTTTGCCAAAATCTTCCCCCTTCATTAAACGGTCGTGCGCAGCGGTCAACTTAGCAATTGCTGCTGTGCTGTCTGCTCCTTTTTGCGCAGGATCCAGCGTAACCATTATATGATAGATCAAACGCTCTGATTGCATGCGATTATACATGCGCACAGCTGCAGGTTCAAGCACTTCCTTATCAAAATTGGATTTGATCAGTTGATCACCATATTTTTGAAGTTCTTCTCTTACCTTTTCAGTGGTATCAATTTTTTCTGCTCTGGCTTCTGTAACTTTTAATTTAAAATTGATGTACAGGTCGAGGTATTCATTGAGACTTTCCTTTGTAAAATCGTTTTGTTTGTCGGGGTTGTTCTTTTTGTAAACATAAAGGAACTCCTCTTTTGTAACCGGTTGACCATTTACGGTAAACAGCACTTCATTATTAGAGCCGGTTTTTCCGTTTTGACCAAACGCAGATGTCGCAGACGCCAACCCTATCAGCAGGAACAGGGTTTTAAAAACATTCATTTTCATATGTGGTAAGTTGATTTTTGTTTATCTGGTGAATTAAAAGGATTGCAAAGCTAATGATTATTGGGTTTTGAACAATAATAAGGCTCGATTTTATTGTATTTGGGTATCAAAAAGCGATATTTCTTTAGTTAAAACCGCCTCTGCACAGCAATAATCATGCTTCAATTACTCAGATTATCCTTAATTTTGGCGCTTTAACAAATTTTATCATATGTCTATTGCAAAAAACAAGGTAATATCCCTTACTTATGAACTGCGGGAAGATAACGCAGACGGCGACCTGATCGAAGTAGTGAATGCTGATCAGCCATTTGTATTTTTATTCGGAGCTGGCGGTTTATTACCGGAATTTGAATCAAACCTGGAAGGAAAAACAGTGGGAAGCTTTTTTGAATTTCAAATAGCCGCCGGAAATGCCTACGGGGAGTTTGACGACACTGCTTTGGAATACGTTCCTAAAGATATTTTTATGATCGACGGTCAGTTTACCGACGATCTTCTCCAAATTGATAAAGTGATAAACCTCCGCGATCAGGGCGGAAATCTCATCCGCGCCAGAGTTGCAGAAGTTGGTGAAACGGAAGTCTTGCTTGACTTTAATCATCCTTTGGCCGGCGTTAACCTGTGTTTTAAAGGAGAAATTCTCGAAATAAGAGATGCCTCTCCGGAAGAATTGGAACATGGCCATGTGCACGGCGCTGGTGGGCACCATCATTGAGCAGTGGGCAGTATTTTTGGATTTTACTTCGTATAAAACCCAGCCTGCGTTTTAAACTGCTTTAACACTTTGATTGAGCAATGAGTAATGAGTAATGAGTAATGAGTAATGAGTAATGAGTAATGAGTTTGAGCGCATCGTGATTTTCCTCCGAGATAAACTCCTTCAACTTTACAAACCACCTATTGACCTAATAAGAATTAACCGTTCCAATTTTCGAAAAACAAGGTCCCGATACCAACAAGTTAAATAATAAAAAACAATCAAAAAATATTAAATATCTATCGGATTGCAACATTGAAACTTTTGCAACCCATTGGTACAACTCTGAACCTCAAACCTATTTTACAACATAATTTATCGGCCCAACAGGAATTAAATGTTCCAATTTTCGAAAAACAAGGTCCCGATACTCCATACCCGCTGCTCGATACCCCTTTCCAGATACTTGATACATTTCCCTTCCTCACAAACTCGCAGTTCTCCCTCCATCAACAGGCAAATTAATTCCATTAATGTAACCCGCAGCGGGTGAGCATAGGAAAGCGACAGCATTTGCCACCTCATGGGCTTCGCCGAAACGTTTCATTGGGATTTCCTCCATCATTTTTTGTTCTACAACATTTGGATCCGCATTGTTTTTTGCTGCATTATTTTGAATGATGGCATTTAATCTTTCGGTTTTTGTTGCGCCGGGAAGTACATTATTTACGGTGATATTGTATTGACCAACCTCACCTGCAAGTGTTTTGGCCCAGTTTGCCACCGCAGCTCTAATTGTGTTAGATACCCCCAGATTTGGAAGTGGAGTTTTAACGGAAGTGGAAATAATATTGATAATACGACCATATTCTGCCTGTTTCATTCCCGGAATTACAGCCATTGCAAGTATATGATTGCAAATCAGATGTGCGTTGAAGGTATTTAGAAATTGCTCTTCCAGAGCATCAGATATTTTTCCGGCCGCAGGTCCTCCGGTATTGTTTATGAGGATGTGAATCGGTTTTTGAAATTCCTCCAAAAAACGCAATACGGTTGATTTCAACTCTTCCGGTTTAGAGAAATCGGCGACCAGAAATCTATGTTTTTGATCCATATTATCGGGTAATTCAGAAAGTACCACTTTTAATTTTTCACTATCGCGGGCAATCAAAATAATTTCAGCTCCCAACCCCGCAAGTTCCATTGCACATGCTTTTCCAATTCCCTGTGTGCTTCCGCATACAATTGCCGTTTTATTTTCTAAACTGATATTCATAATTCTTTATAAATTTACTTCAAAATTAAACAATCAAAGTTATGGCAGTAGCAGCACCTTTTAATTTAAAAAAATGGATAGACGAAAATCGTCATTTATTAAAACCGCCGGTTGGAAATCAGCAGGTATATAAAGCGAACGAAGATTTTATTGTAATGGTGGTTGGCGGACCAAATGCGCGCAAAGATTTTCACTTTGAAGATGGAGAGGAATTATTTTATCAGGTGGAAGGAGATATTACTGTTTGTATTCAGGAAGATGGTAAGGCCAGGAATATTGAAATTAAGGAAGGTGATATGTTTTTATTGCCGCCAAATGTGCCGCATTCTCCTCGTCGTCCGGCAAATACTGTTGGACTTGTAATTGAACGATATCGCACAGAAAAAGAATTTGATGCGTGTATGTGGTTTTGCGAAAAATGTAATACCAAATTACATGAAGAAAATTTTCCATTAAAAGATATTGTTAATCAGTTGCCGCAAATATTAAATAAATTTTATGAGGATGAAAGTTTGAGGACATGTAAAAATTGTGGTGCAGTTATGGAGCCACCGAAATAGTGTTACATTAAATACTGAAATAAAGAAGACCTCGGATTGCGGGGTTAAATATGGATTTTTTTTTGGGGGATGAAAGATTAAATAAAAGGGGAACACGGATCACGCGGATTGGGCGGATAAATATGGATTTTTTTAGGGGGAAAGATTAAATAAAGGGGAACGCAGATGACGCGGATTGGGCGGATAAAAATGGATTTTTTTTTGGGGGAGATAAAAAATTAAATAAATGAGAACACGGATGACGCGGATTGGACGGATATATATGGATTTTTTTGGGGGGAGATAAAAAATTAAATAAATGAGAACACGGATGACGCGGATTGGGCGGATAAATAGGGATTTTTTTGGGAGGAAAGATTAAATAAAGGAGAACACGGATGACGCGGATTGGACGGATAAATATGGATTTTTTTGGGAGGAAAGATTAAATAAAGGAGAACACGGATGACGCGGATTGGGCGGATAAATATGGATTTTTTTGGGAGGAAATAAAAAATTAAATAAATAAGAACACGGATGACGCGGATTGGGCGGATAAATAGGGTTTTTTTGGGAGGAAAGATTAAATAAAGGGGAACACGGATGACGCGGATTGGGCGGATAAATAGGGATTTTTTTGGGGGAGATAAAATGAAATAGGTAATTTTATACAAACAATTTTCACCATACTTTTAATTATGACGTAATTGACTGTATGATATTTGTAAAGTTTTATTTTGAACATTAAGATAATTTGAGGATGAGTGATAATGTGAAGGACTTGGAAAGGGATAATTTATTGCATTACGATTTGACTTGGAAAATCATTAAGGCATTTTATACTGTTTATAACACACTTGGATATGGATTTCTGGAAAAAGTGTATGAAAATGCAATGGTCATGGAGTTGCAAAGAATGGGTTTATTGGTCAGTCAGCAACAACCGGTTACCGTTTATTATTACGGTCATATAGTTGGTCGATACAATTCAGATCTACAGGTCGAAAATTGTGTAATTGTAGAAAATAAAACTGCTGATTTCCTGTGCCCCGAAGATGAATATCAACTCATTAATTACTTAAAAGCTACAAATATTGAAGTTGGTTTGCTATTAAATTTCGGAAAAAGACCTCAGTTCAAGAGAAAGGTGTTTAATAATAAAAATAAACCTCTCCTCAACAAATTTTGATCTACTCATTTTTTTAATCCCACTTTTTTATTCCTTCATTTTTTTATCATTTTTTTATCCGCCCAATCCGCGTCATCCGCGTTCCCCTTAATCCACCCATACATTCATTTTTTTATCACAATTTTTTTATCTTTTTTTATCCACCCAATCCGCGTCATCCGCGTTCCCCTAATCCACCCATACATTCATTTTTTTATCCCAATTTTTTTATCCACCCAATCCGCGTCATCCGCGTTCCCCATAATCCACCATACATTCATTTTTTTATCTTTTTTTTATCCGCCCAATCCGCGTCATCCGCGTTCCCCTTAATCCACCCATACATTCATTTTTTTATCCCAATTTTTTTATCCGCCCAATCCGCGTCATCCGCGTTCCCCTTAATCCACCCATGCATTCATTTTTTTAATCCCCCATTTTAATCGAAATTTGCAGAGCCTGATCACAGAATTAAGATAAACAACATGTTAAAAATAGATATCCATACCCATATCATTCCCGAACACCTTCCAAAGTGGAGTGAGAAATTTTTTGATTCACGATATATTCATCTCGATCATCATTGTCCTGGTTGTGCACGCATGATGCAAGGAGATAAATTTTTTAGAGAAATAGAATCCAATTGCTGGGATGCAGATGTCCGATTAAAAGATTGTGATGATCACGGCGTAAATGTTCAGGTTTTAAGTGCAATTCCGGTAATGTTTCATTATTGGGAAAAAAATGCAACTTATGCTTTGGAAACATCGCGTTTTCAAAATGATTTTATTGCAGAAGTTGTTTCACGAAATCCAAAAAGATTTATCGGACTAGGAACCGTCCCCTTACAGGATCCACAATTAAGCATTCAGGAAATGCAGCGTTGTATGCAGGAGCTTGGAATGGCCGGAATTGAAATTGGCAGTCACGTAAACGACTGGAATTTAAATGCAGAAGAATTATTTCCATTTTTTGAAGCGGCCGAAAAATTAAATGCTGCCATATTTGTGCATCCCTGGGATATGATGGGAAAAGATAAAATGAATAAATACTGGTTGCCCTGGCTTGTTGGAATGCCTGCAGAATCATCTCTTGCAATTTGTTCGATGATATTTGGTGGAATATTTGAAAGATTGCCAAAATTAAAAGTTGCCTTTGCACATGGCGGTGGAAGTTTTCCCTCAACAATCGGAAGAATTGAACATGGATTTAATGTGCGGCCCGATCTGGTTGCAATTGACAATAAAATAAATCCTCGCCAATACCTCAATAAATTTTATCTCGATACTCTGGTCCATGATCCTTTAATGTTAAATTATTTATTGGAATTATGCGGCCCAAATCAATTAGCATTAGGATCTGATTATCCGTTTCCATTAGGCGAGCATCATCCCGGAAAATTAATTGAAAGTATGACCCTGGATAATACTGTTATAGAAAGATTAATGTCTGGAACTGCTTTGGATTGGTTGAGTTTGGAGAAAAGTATGTTTGAATAAACAACTATTAACACGCAGCCTACACCGGTCATATATTGCGCCCACTTCGGTTGGTGTTTCTCACAAACGCAATTCGGGTTCACAGTACGCCGCGGTAGGTGTTTCTCACCAACCGCAATGCGGGTGCGTTTCTCGTGGGTAGAATGATCGTAGTCCCAAGTGGTTGGTGAGAAACACCAACCACGGCATTCTAAACACCAACCACGACATTAAAAATTCTATATAGATAATAAAAACCATTCGTTTGAGGTTTATTGATATGCACTCACGCACTCAGCTTCTGCTCCTTATTATTTTTATATCCATAAATTTAAGCGTGGAGGGCCAGTGTGATGTTGTGCGATTGGATGGAGTTTATAAAAGAAAATTGATAGGTGAAGTGGATTTAAACCTATATAATATTGCATCAGTAGCAAAAACCGACAGTGGTATTACAGTTAATTTCGATACTTTATATAAGGAGATATTGACAACTGAAACAGTATTGAATAAGAAATATGTTCTTCAGGAGACTATTATGAATCATGATTCAACGCAATACCTTATACTCAATACCGAAACGGATAAAAGCTATAATCTCAATATATATTATAACAGAAGGTACGTTGATTTCATAAATACCGACAGTTTTTTTTATTTTTCAACGTCTAACAAAGCAATAGCTTTCAACTATGCCGATGAAAGTTTAAAAGAGATTTTTTCAGAATGGTCAAGAATTGTGGGATATGATCACAACGATGTATATGTTGCTATTGGTGGAAAATTAAAGATCGGGAAGGAAAAATATTATCAGAGTACAATTTTGAAGTTAAATAATAATGGATATTCCATTGCCAATCCTCAATTGAAAAAAAAATATTTTACTCAAAACAAACTTATTTATTATAATTCGGATTATGTATTGGAAAATAGATATACGTATTCTGAAGAAATAAATTGTAATAACTATCAGCACTTTTATTCCAATCTTTATTTTCAGGGCAAACTTTGTGACTCTACAGTTTTTACAACGCAAAATTTATATTTGGAAAAAGCAACTTGGAAAAATGATACGCTGTCAGTTTCAATAGGAGATGTAGATCGCAAATATTTTGAAGGTAAGATGGTAGAAAAAATAAATACCAGAGATTCTATTGCACAACATCCTTTACTGCAAAACGAACGTTTTTTATTTACCACCAAAGATGATATTTTATTTGCTTTATGTGAATACGGAAGATTTACCACTATCGGTTTAACGGAAGATGGTTCTCAAACATTTAATGGAATGCTGATGAAGCCGGAATATTTTACCTATGAAGTGATGCTGGCCTTTGATAAAAACACTTTCGAATTTTTAGGATATCCCACAATTCATTTGCTTGCAAAATGATGTTTACGACCATATTCCTCGGCTGGAGTTCTACGCTGCGGTTGGTGTTTCTCACCAACCGCTACTCGATTCATTTCACATAGAGCTCAAAAAACCTCATTCATCAATTCCGGTTTCATAAAATTTTGCACTACTAAAACGATATTCCTCAGGCGTATTTGCAAGATTCCATTTTCCTTTACATGGATTGTTATAAATATAATTCAACTTTTGATAAAACGTTTTATCATTATATATGGGTATCGCCAAGGGCCTTCTTTTCCAAATTTGATATTGTCTATCCGATTGTGTTGATTTAAATTCCTCGATAGAAAATGTTTTATTCAAATGTATATTTAATATTAATTGTTGCGCAGTGTATTTTCCAAAATTACGTTGAACATCTTTCAACAAATTATTTTCACATAATGAAAATATGGAATGAATATGTAGGCATTATAACAAATCCATACATATTAATTCTTTTACGTTCAACTAAATGCTCCCAACTGGAAATGATAATATCTTTATTTCCATCATGTTTAAGCAATGGTTTCCAATTATTAATTGTTGAGGTAGAAAAAAATAACGGTATGGAATATTCTTCCAAAAAAGGGATGGTAAAATGGCATAATCGTAATTAAGGGTTAAAAAGATGATAAAAATAATAATAATTCCCGGTTGGGATCGTCGTCCCGGGTGGTTGCTGAGAAACACCAACCACGGCATTCTACACCGCGGTTGGTGTTTCTCACCAACCGCTATTCTCAAAATCTTACTCCGTGTTCTGCATTTGCTGCATCCTCCTCACTTTGTATACAAACTTGATCTCGTTCCAGGAAAAATCGTTGCCTAAAATATCCCATATCGCCTGAATGTTTTTATAATCAGAAGTGGAATTAAGATCAATATTATTTTCATCATTATTAATGGCATCAACAATCCTATCTATTCGTTCTTGCGATACTACATCCGTCAATTTAATTTCACCTTCTAAAATAAATGGCCCTAAATGCCCTACTATTGTGCTCGCCTCAATATTTCTTAAAACTGCAATTTCATTTACTGTTTTTCCTTCTTTTAATAAGGTTAAACTTTTATGTTGATACGATTCTCGAATAGGCTCCATAATTTTAGGTTCTGGTGAAGCCTTTGCAGGTTTTGTTTTTTTTGGCGGACTCGGTAAAACAGGAATATATTTTAGATGAGCGTTTTCTTCCTTTAAAAAAACAATATCACCATAACTCACTGCACAAAGCGTTTTAAGATGTTGCTCTAAACTAGCCAATAATGCATGTATATATTTGGAATATTTTCTCACCTTCGAAGCTCCATATATGGATACAATATGATTTACCAAGGGCTGTAATATATCTTTGGATAAATTTTCTGCAAACCAGATTAAACCTTTTGTTACACGTTCTTCCAACAATACAACATCTAAAGGTTCTTTGTTTAAAATACTTTGTATCTGTTCCTTAAATTTTTCTGCTACTACATACTGTTCACGCGCTTTTAACAACATCGATTTTGCGAGAATTACCGCACCCTTAATATCCGGAAGTTTTTTATTTTGAATAATAACATAAAACTCTTCCTGATATTTTAACACCCGCCCATAATTAAAAGCATTAACCAATAATTTATCCTGAAAATATTTTTTTTCATCCGACAAAATAGTAGCTAATCTCTCAACTTCCGACTCTTGTTTTGCAAAGGCAACTATTCTTTCATCAGTAGCAATTACATAAGGATTAATTTTGGACAGTAGCGTCATCCCTTCCAAAGTAGTACACCTGCTAAGTGCAACATAAACCTGACCGGGTGTAAATGATTGTCCGGCATCAATAATTATATTTTCAAACGTTAATCCCTGACTTTTATGAATAGTAATTGCCCATGCCAACCGGATTGGATATTGTGTGAATTTGCCCAACACTTCTTCCTCAATATTATTTTTCTCTTTATTTAAATTATACCGGATATTTTCCCATGTTTGTTTTTTCAATTCAAACTCCGTTCCCTCCTCCTGCATGGTTACGGTTATTTTATCGTTGGCTATCGTTTTAATAGTTGCAATTTTTCCATTGTAAAATGCTCTGTCTTCTCCTGTATCATTTTTAATGAACATGATCTGAGCCCCAACTTTTAAAGTCAGATTTACTTCTGTTGGCAACGATTTATCAGAAAAATCACCTTCAATATTTCCTTTAAAAATAAATTCGGAAGCGGGGAGTTTATTTAATTCATCAGCATTAATTTTGTCTGCCTTATAATTATGCGTTGTAATGGTGATCGCTTTTTCTGTATTTTCTAATTCATAAATTGGGCGGTATCGACTGTGCAATAATTCAAAATCAAATTCCGTAACGGTATTATTGCGCACATTATTCAGCAGATCGATAAACGATTGTTGTTTTTGTCGGTACATTTTTTTTAATTCCACATATACCAGATCAATTTCTTGTATTACATGTGCATCAAAGAAAAACGGACTATTATAATGCTCCTTTAAAATATTCCAATCGGCATCAGGTGCCACAGGTGGTAATTGATACATATCCCCAATAAATAAAACCTGCACTCCTCCGAAAGGAATATTCTTTTTTCGCACTCCACGTAAAATTGTGTCAATAGTATCCAACTTGTCGCAGCGCATCATACTTACCTCATCAATAATAAGTAATTCCAACTCATCCATAACATCGCGTTTCTGACTGTTCAATTGGATCTTGCTGAAAATATTGTGTTTGTCTACCACATGCATATTCCCGGAAAAGGCTTTTTTAACCGGAATAAAAGGTTCAAACGGCAATTGAAAAAAGGAGTGCATGGTAACCCCGCCTGCATTAATAGCCGCTACTCCTGTAGGTGCTACCACTGCTAAATTTTTACGTGTGTTTTCGCGAATATATCGCAAAAAAGTGGTCTTTCCTGTCCCGGCCTTACCTGTTAAAAAAATGTTTTTGGAAGTGTACTTCGTCAGCTCTGCGGCAATTCGAAATATTTCATTCGAGGCATCTGGATTTTGCATAATAGAACAAGGGTCATTTTTAAAGGGATAAACTTGTGGCGTCAAATATAGAAAATTTGTGTCATAGCTTTATAAATATTGTTGTGGGGAGATTTAACTTTGTGTCATGGCGCAAAACCATCCACTTTTTCAAAACGAACTGCAATTTGCAAAAAACCTGGACAATCAGGATCCTCTTAAACATTTCAGAGAACTCTTTTATTTTCCGCAGTTTAATGGAAAGAATTCCATTTATTTCACAGGAAATTCATTGGGACTTCAACCAAAATCTACTAGAAAATTTATTGAACAGGAATTAAAGGATTGGGAAACGTTTGGAGTGGAAGGGCATCTGCACGCTAAAAACCCCTGGTTGTATTATCACCATTTTTTGGAGGAACAAACTGCAAGACTGGTTGGTGCAAAACCGATTGAAGTAGTGGTGATGAACACACTCACAGTAAACTTGAATTTACTCCTGATCAGTTTTTATCGCCCTACAAAAACGCGTTATAAGATCATGATGGAATATATGGCATTTCCTTCCGATCAATATGCTGTAGAAAATCAAGTAAAATTTCACGGTTATGATCCTCATGATGCAATTATTGAATTAATGCCGCGTGAAGGAGAAAATACTTTGCGCACCGAAGACATTTTCGCCGAAATAGAAAAACATAAAAATGAACTTGCGTTAATCATGATTGGCGGTGTAAATTATTATACCGGACAATTATTTGAATTGCAAAAAATTACTACCCATGCAAAAAAATGTTCCGATGAAATTGTAGTTGGATATGATCTTGCACACGCTGCCGGAAACGTGGAATTAAATTTACACGAGTGGAATGTCGATTTTGCAACCTGGTGTTCTTACAAATATTTAAACTCGGGCCCCGGTGGAACAAGTGGTGTATTTATTCATGAAAAACACGCAAATAATAATACACTTCCGCGCTTAAGCGGATGGTGGGGAAATGAAGAAAGCACGCGATTTAAAATGCAAAAAGGTTTTTTCCCACAACAAGGTGCAGCGGGTTGGCAGATGAGCAACGCACAAATTTTTTCTATGGCAGCTCACCGCGCATCACTGGAAATATTTGATGCCGCAGGAATAAAAAATCTTCGCGAAAAAAGTATATTGTTAACTGCTTATCTCGAATTTTTATTATTGAACGGGAATCGAAAAGATTTTAAAATAATAACGCCTTCAGATCCCGAACAACGCGGTTGTCAATTATCCATTGTTATGGAAAAAGATGGGAAAAACACGTTCAACAGATTAACCGAAAACGGAATTATTGCCGACTGGCGCGAACCGGATGTAATACGCGTTGCTCCGGTGCCGCTGTATAATTCGTTTGAAGATTCTTGGAGGTTTGCAAAAATTATGGAAGAGAATTAACGATGTCTGTTTGATTATTTAAATATTTAATTGGAATATTGAAGTTTAACTGCCCCCAATTTCATTCCTCCATAATATAAAACGGTCTCATAAATTCCACTTGCCACATTCTTTTTGTAAATATTAAAACGAATTACTTCATTTGGATTCTGCAAGAAAATATTAGAATAATTATCCACTAATTTTCCGTTGATATCATAGATATTTAAAAATAATTTTTCTCCGGGGATTATATGAAAATTCTCCGGGATTTTAATTTCGACCGTAGAGGTGTTTGTTATTGGATTTGGGTAAATTGTAAAAATTGTATTTTCAATGTTTGGTTGGTTTATTATAGGTGTATCATCACATCCGGGTATGAGGCAGCCCATGCTATCGAGACGAACTAGCCATAACATGGATTGAACTTCACCATCAATAAATTGAACTCCTAAACCTGAAATCACAAACCCTTTATCGGGCATTTGACGGAAATCATAAAAGTAATGTTCTGAAGTGGGATATTCGGTATAATCTCTCTGCCATAATATGGTGCCATTACTATCTAATTTAATAATATACCCATTGGTAATAGCTACATCGTTTACTACTTTATGGCCAACGGCAACAATGCTCCCATCATCAAATGTACGTAAGGTATAAAAATATTTAAAGTATATATCATTTAAAAAGGTACGCCAAATAAAGTTACCACTAGTATCCATTTTGCCGATATACGAAACATAGGCGTCATCTCCGATATTTATTACCGTATCAATATATTGTCGAACAATATAAGATTTTTTATTTTTAGCAACCTTTACTTCTATTTCTGAATCATATCCTGTTGTGCCGATCACTTTTGAAAAGTAAGCATTACCCGACGCATCAATTTTGTAAATTTTTCCATTGCCTAAATTATCTGCACCATCATTAAAAACAATACCTCCGGAAATAATATGGTCTTCATCTATAAAATCTATTAATCCACCAATTTCACGATGATATTCGTCATTTTCTTTAAATTCCCAAATGATATTGCAATCTCCGTTTAAAGCTGTAAGGTAGTGTTTCGCAGGGCTCGGTAAAGTGTCTTCAGTTAACCCACCAACATACACCTTATTAGTTTCTTCATTAAATATTAATCGTGCAAATTCTGTATATCCATCTCCAATTATTCTTTTGGTGAAAATAGTATCGCCATTCAGATTATATATATAGATTAGTCCATTATGTTCCTCATTGAAAGGAGGGAATAGCGTGTCATATTTAGCTTTAAAACCAGCTACAACCAGTTCGTCTAAATTAGAAAATTCTAATCCACTTGCATAGCCTCCAAACCATAAATTAAATTCATCCCCTAAAATGCGATTTATAAGTAATACATTACCATTTAAATCACATTTTAGAAAAAAGCGATTTGGAGATAAAAAACCATCGATGTTAGAGGTTCCTCTACCTACAACAAAAATATTTGAATCATTAACAGCAACAGAACTTCCAAAAGTAGTATAAGGATAATTCCAATACAGTTTAGAAAAAGTAGTTTGTGCCTGAACTGAGAGATTCAAACAGAAAAATAAAATAAATAAAAAAAATATCCGCATCAGTATTTTTATTAATTACCATAAACCAATTTCAACGAACCCAAATTTATTTCTCCATACATTAACACTGCCTCATACATACCACCTGCTAAATTGTGTTTATACAAATTAAAACGCAAAGTTTCGCCGGCATTGTGGGGTTGGATATTAGTATAGGAGTCCACTAATTTTCCACTGATATCATAAATATGCAATTGTAATTGTGCACCGGGTATAATTGAAAAAGTATCGGGTATTTTAATTTCTACCGTAGAAGTATTTGTTACCGGGTTAGGATAAATTTTAAAAATGGCATTTTTTATGATTGCGGGATTAATTATTGGTGTTCCATCGCAGCCGGGTATGAGGCAACCCATGCTGTCGAGACGGAGTATCCAGAGCATCGATTGGGGTTCATCATCAATAGCCTTAACCCCTAAACCTGAAATTACAAAACCTTTATCGGGCATTTGTCTAAAATCATAAAAGTAATGTTCTGAAGTGGGATATTCGGTATAATCTCTCTGCCATAATATGGTGCCATTACTATCTAATTTAATAATATACCCATTGGTAATAGCTACATCGTTTACTACTTTATGGCCAACGGCAACAATGCTCCCATCATCAAATGTACGTAAGGTATAAAAATATTTAAAGTATATATCATTTAAAAAGGTACGCCAAATAAAGTTACCACTAGTATCCATTTTGCCGATATACGAAACATAGGCGTCATCTCCGATATTTATTACCGTATCAATATATTGTCGAACAATATAAGATTTTTTATTTTTAGCAACCTTTACTTCTATTTCTGAATCATATCCTGTTGTGCCGATCACTTTTGAAAAGTAAGCATTACCCGACGCATCAATTTTGTAAATTTTTCCATTGCCTAAATTATCTGCACCATCATTAAAAACAATACCTCCGGAAATAATATGGTCTTCATCTATAAAATCCAATAACCCTCCTAATTCAGTATGTATCCCGTCGCCTCCTTTCATTTCCCATATCAAATTGCCATCTATATCGGTGCAGATAGTATAAGTTTTTCCCGGACCAGATAACGTGTCTCTTGTTGCATGACCAATATACATCCTTTCAGTTTCTTCATTGTATATTAGTCTTGCAAATTCTGTATATCCATCTCCAATAAATCGTTTTGTAAATAGAGTATCGCCATATAAATTGAATTTGTACAGCAATCCATTATGTTCCTCATTGAAAGGAGGGAATAGAGTATCATAATTAAAAAAATTACCTGCAAATATTAGATTATATTCATTAACAAATTCTAATCCGCCTGTATAATTATCAGCCCAAATATTCTTTTCATCACCAATTACATTTTTTGCAAGTAATTGATTGCCTTGTAAATCTGTTTTAATAAAAAAAATATTAGGAACTAGATATAAGTCAAACCATGAAGAACCTCTTCCAGTAACAAAGATGTTACTATCGTTGACTACAATTGCAGTACCTAAAGTTGTGGCAGGATAATTCCAATACAGTTTAGAAAAAGTAGTTTGTGCCTGAACAGCTTTGGTGAGACACAAACTCAATAAGAATAAAAATAAAAGACGCATGATTGCTATTAATTTACTACAACTATTTGTTTACTTAAGGCCGGACATGAAGTGCAGGAAACATAACCAATATACACGCCGGATTTCAACATGCTATTGTTGAGTTTAATATAATTATTATTTTCCCTAAGCGGAAATGAATTGATATACCTTCCTTGCATGTCGGTTATAATAAAACGGGTGTTTGGTTGTATATATTCTAAATTTATTTCTACAATACTGCTATTGCCTACGGGATGAGGATAAATGGTAATCGTATTTAATTCCGGTACAGGAAATATCTTTTTGATATCCCTTAATTCTTCCTCAGTAAACTCCTCATTTAACGGATTTATCGGCTCTTCATAATTTACACCCGTTAATAGTTCCAAAATTAATTTTGCCTGTATTCCTTCTTTGGTTTGTTTTAATGCGAGTGTATTGATTTGATCCATCTGCTCTTGATTTAATTGCAGCCAGGTAAGAGTATCTTGTGTTAAATTAATAGCTATATTTTGCAAATCAATACTGTATTCTTCATCTAAAAGGGTTTCAGATTCAGCTATATTATTTACTAAGGTGCTCGCTGTTTCAAATTGTGCTTCATCTAGTGCTAATTGCACTTTTATACTCTGCGCCAAAATACCGGAATTCACATCTACAATACTGGCAAGGCTATCCATATCATGTTGTTGCATGTAATAACTCGCTAACATATTAAATTGAATATCACTTATAAAAGTGGTATAATCCTCACCTAAGGTTTTTGCATTTAGATACTTATTAAAAGGTTGGGCCATAGTATTGCCTCTGCCGGGTTTAATTTTACCGGGAGCGGCCATTCTTTCCCCACTTCCGCCCGAAGTAAAATTAGTGGGGCAATACACAGTTTCCCAATCTTCAAGGTTAAAGGACAATGTATTACATCCAGTTTCTTCTACATCTCCATCTGGCTTAGGGTCAATTGAATTAGAATAAATTGCAGGAGCTGCAAAAGGTGTAAACAACTGAAACAAATCTTCATGAAAAGTATATTTATAATAATTTCCGGTATTTATATCGCTTGATGTTTTAATTTGATTATCGAGATCGGTAAAGGTAGGGTCGGTAAATAAATTATTTGCCGGTGTAGTTGTTCCACCGCAGGTTCCTTGATTTTGGTTCATGGTGGCAGTTGTACTTCCGGATATTAAAGAAATATCGAATTTATTATCTTCATACGTATTACACTTAACCACAAGGCCGGAGGTGGTATTGCCGTTATTGCCTTGTATTCTACTTGCATATTTTAAATCATTAAATGTATTTCTATAAAACATATTGGAAGCTGTGCCACTTGCGTTAATAACCAAACCGGCTTGGCTATGTGGATGATCGGCTCCTGAACCTGTAAATATATTTTCTTCAACGCCATAACCGGTAGAAGCATCAATGTATAATCCATAGGTGCTTCTTTCCGGTAAATTAAAAGTATTTCTATTTACCTCTGCAAGTGCAGTACCGCCTAAATAGACACCTTTACCATTATCATTAAAAACATTGCCATCTACAACAATATTTGTAGAAAGGGTTGTGTATTGTGCACCATAAACGCCAACGTATAAATCATTAAAATAATTGGGATCGCTGCTTGTGCTTCCGGTTGTTCCAAATGCATTGGCATTGTCGTTTGCATAAAAAGTGGAATTTAAACTATAAATGCCCATTCCTCTATCGGTTCCATTATAGAGTGTAGAACTTACTAAGTTTTCAAATGTATTTCCACGCATGCTTACACCTTTAACTTGTATCATTTCAATGTGTGCAATGGGCTTTTCTATTTCATCAGTTAATATTGCATTTGTACTAAAATTACAATTACGCATAAAACTTACATTCGATTTATTGAAAGGCCAGAAAAAAACATCAATACTGTTATTTATAAAATTTGCATCGTTAGCAATTAATATCCCGCCGTTATAATCCGGATAATCTTCCGACGCCGGCGAAAAGCCCAGTGTAACACCCTGTCTGGCATTTTCTATTGTTGCACCATCAGAAATTAAAACAATACCATGTTTGTCATCAGATACATAATAACTATTATAAATTAGCGAAGCGGGTGTAGGGTGGTTTGTGCCATAGGTGCCTTCAACATAAATGCCCTCCCACATAGTACCACATTCGGCATTACCTGTTAATATTGCTTCATCTTCTATTACCAGTCTGCCGCCTCTTTTAACGAGTATATAGGTTGGGATATTATCTGCTTTTGAATCAGCAAATTGTATTATGGCTTCACTCGTTATTGTTAAAGTTGCATCGTCCATAATTTCAATAATGCCACGCACCTTTTTATTGGCATTCCAAGTAGTATTTGAGCTTATTGTATTTGTGCCGGTAACATTTATATCGCCTGCACCGGTATTGTAAGATACATATCTGTTACAATCGTTGTAAGTTTTAATAACCAAATCATCGTCGAAGTTTTTTGAATTATTACCGGCAACTATTAAACCATGGTCGGGTGCTTCCACAATTTGATATACGCATTCCATTTGTTTTATATCATCGGGAAAATAGGTTCCATAACCATCAGTTATTGGATAGGTGGCATTCCATTCCATTACGTCGCTTGACGAAAATTTTGCGATATACGCATCTGCATTCCACACTCGGGTCCATTCGTAAGAAAAACTTTCCGTAGTGCCGGGATAATACGTCAGATTTTCAGAATCATCGCATTCAACATATAAATCGGAAATATGTTTTGAAGAAGTTATAGCATAACCACCATCATAAGTATTTGTAATACCCACTTTAAGATCGAAAGTTACAAGTTTGTCAGTAGGGGATTCCACCACTGATACCGTATTTTCCCATGACATAGATCCTGTCAAATTAATTCTATAAACTTTCCCAAGTGCTTCTGCTTTAGTTCCCTGAACATCATCTGTTCTTTTAATTTCCGACGCAACCAATAAATCTCCGTCATTAATAACCATTTTATATGCTACACACGTGGAGATGGCTAATGGAGTTTCAGTGCAATCTTCAAAATGTTCATCAATATCAGTATCACCTGTTGTAGCATAATTAATTTCGAAATTTTCATCAAAATCACCATCGGGTTCAAATTTTACTATATTTATTTTTCCATGCCCGGGTATTCCAGTAGCATAATTTTTTGTTCCGGCTACATAATAATAATCTTCATATTCAACGAGAGCTGTCGCTATAGAACTATAAGGTCCGGCATCTATTATCGTTTTTCTCCAGATAACACTTAAATCATCCTTATCAATTTTCATCAGATAGCCTTTTCGTAATCCACCTTCAAAAGCGTATCCAATTATAACTAAATTATCATCGTCGGAAACTTGTATAATGCCATAAGCTTGAGAAGCGGCTGTATTTGCATTGCCACCAGTTTCCCACCCATAAACTGCCTCAGCTTGCACTTCCCCTTCCTCATCGGTTCTTACTATATATAATAAATTATAAGTAGAAACAGGATCAGGGTCGCAATCCAATAAAGAAAGTTCATTACCTTCTCCTATTATTCCGGGGTTATAAGGAATTTGGTTACCACCTTCAAATTTTAAATATCCAACGCCCACATAGCCGGATTCATCTTTTAATTGTATGCCTGCTCTAAATGCTCCGAAACCCTTAGGGTATACTTCATACCATTCTATGTTACCAAGTTTGTCCATTTCTGCAATTTTAGGGTAATTGCAACCGACTTCATAGCCGTATCTCTCCAAATGCTCAGGGCTTATAACTCCAACACCACAATTAAAACATTCAAAATCCCCATTATCATTTACGTAAGAGCTGAATCCAAAACCTGCATATCCATCCAAGGTTTCGTCTTCCATATAAGGAATAAAATCATAATACCAATCCTCACCTGATTCACTTTGCGGTTCTGTTTCCATACCCAGCCAATGATCTTTTGACCAATGCATACCGGGTCCGGTAATTACCTGTGCAGGTAATACTGAGGTAATTAAATTAAATCCGATGTTAATTAAAAGAAATGTCAATTTAAGGGGGGGGGTAAATTTGATTGAAGTGCTCATAGCTATATTATTTGTATAATAAATATTGATAATAAAGGTATAAATAAAAAACATGAAAAACAATCTTGCCAAAATTTAGCGGCTCCTTTTCTGATTAAGTATTTAAACATCAATAAAAGTTATTTTTGTAGCCATTACTAAACAAATGAAATGCAAGTAAAAACAATTGCAATAATGGGCGCAGGTTTAGTGGGGTCGCTTCTGAGCATGTATCTCAAAAGAAAAGGGTATGATGTTGCTGTGTATGAACGCAGACCAGACCTGAGGCTCACAGGTGCCGCAGGAGGCCGTTCTATCAACCTCGCAATTAGCGAACGAGGTTGGAAAGGTTTGGCAGGTGTAAAAATGGAGGAAGAAATTCGAAAAATGGCCATTCCCATGCCCGGCAGAATGATACATGCCGTTGATGGCGGTTTAGCATTTCAGGCATATGGTAAGCCCGGAGAAGCTATAAACTCTGTTTCCAGAGGCGATTTAAACATTTCACTGGTTAACGCAGCCGAAAAAAGCGGCATTTCCTTTCATTTTAACCAAAGAATAGTAGAAACTGACCTTGCGGGAACCTATGCTGCAATGGAAGATGCGGAAACCGGATCTACCTATAAACTGCAACCCGACCTGCTAATTAGTGCCGATGGAGCTTTTAGTCTGGCGCGTTACACCATGATAAAAACCGACAAATTCAACTACGAACAAGTTTATGAAGATCATGGTTACAAAGAACTTACAATACCGGCAGGACCGGGAAACAGCTGGCTAATAGATAGAGATGCCCTGCATATTTGGCCAAGAAAAAATTTTATGCTCATCGCTTTGCCCAATCTTGATGGAAGTTTTACTTGCACATTGTTTTTTCACTCCAAAGGCGAATTATCCTTCGATTCTATAAAGTCGGAGGTTGATCTCCAGCACTTTTTTGAGACGTATTTTCCTGACGTAATTCCTCTGATGCCTACCTATAAACAGGATTATTTTCAAAACCCCACCGGTTCCTTAATGACCGTGAAATGTTTCCCGTGGGTAAACGGAAAAACATTGTTGATTGGTGATGCTGCCCATGCAATAATTCCGTTTTATGGCCAGGGAATGAATTGTGGTTTTGAGGATTGCTCCGTATTGGATTCACTTATTGATGAATTTAATCACGACTGGAGTAAAATATTACCCGCTTTTCAAACATCCAGAAAACCAAACAGCGACGCTATTGCCGATCTTGCAAAATTGAATTTTATCGAAATGCGCGACCTCGTTGCCGATCCTGACTTTCAATTCAAGAAAAAAATTGCGGCAAAAGTGAATGAAAAATATCCTACCAAATTCTTGCCTGTTTATTCCATGGTCTCCTTTAGCAATATGCCCTACAGCAATGCCCTAAAAGAATACAAACGCCAGAATGCACTACTCGACAGCGTTTTAAACATGCCTGACATCAAAACAAAATGGGAAACGGAATATCTGCAAGAAATTGCCAGTCTGCTGTTTAATGTTGGTTAAGGTTTGGCCTTATGGACAGTTTGTAATATTGGTGATTTTTTTGTCGCATAGCGGAATTGGCACTAAGGTTACCCAAAGTTGTTGTTATTATAATTTCTATAACTTAACACGCACCTAAACAAGCAATCCAACCAAATTTTTCAATACCCAGAAACTGCTCACTGCCCACTGTTTTCCGGACACGGGTATCGGGTATCAGGCATTGCCACTGCCTCCTGCCACTGCCACTGCCCACTGCCTCCTGCCACTGCCACTGCCACTTCCCACTTCCCACTACCCACTGCATCTCCTCCCCATCCCCAAAAAAAAACCCCATCTTTCGATAGGGCTCTTTTCTTTTATAATTTCAGAAATTTTTAATTTCCACCGGTTGCTCCGCCTTTTTTCTTAATGTCAACTTTTTTACCATCAGTTGATTTTGTACCAATTTCTGCTTTTTTAACCTCAGGAGTGGTAGTTTTAACTGTAGTAGTAGTTGTTTTAGAACTTGAAGCTGCAGCAACTGTCATTTCCATGATCGTTTTTTGCATACTCGAGATAGAATCCATCATCATGGTCTTTTCAGCCATATAAGTGCTGTCCTTAACATGCATGTCTTTTTCCATTTGAGCCATTTTATCTGCGGCTTCTTTATCAGTACATGACGCAAGAATTAAACCTGCAGATACAACGAATAATAAGATTTTGATTTTCATATTGTTTGTTTTTGAAATTTTTGGAATAGTATTTGACTACAAAGGTAAAAATATATAAATAATTAAAGCTCAATTCGAGAAACTTTTTTAAACAAAACAAATTATGAAGACTAAAATTTCAATTTTAACCCTCGCTGTGATAACCACAACAACCCTTATGTTTACTGGTTGCGGCGTTGATGACCTAAGCACACCCACAATTGTATTAGAAGGTGACGATCCATTGGTTGTAGAACTTGGCGGAACCTATACCGACCCCGGATTTACAGCAACTGACGATGAAGATGGCGATATAAGTGCCAATGTAGTTGTTGATGAAACAGATGTAAATACAGATAGGATTGATGAATACGAAGTAAGTTATTCTGTTACGGATGATGCCGGTAACGTTGGAACTACAACCCGTATTGTTCGTGTAGTAATGAATAAAGCAGCTTATGTTGGTACCTATAATGTTTATGAGGAGTGCGATATAGATGGTGATGGTATTTTCGGTGAACCTACTGTAGAATTTGAGATCAACTATTATGTGGTAACAATTACGTCAGGAGGCGATTCGGATGAACTGATTTTTGAAAATTTTGGAGCTTACGGAGTTGAAGTTGTTGTTCCTGTTTTCTTTGACGGTGACCTGAATGAGGAATTAATTGTAGTAAATTACAATCTTCCCGGAACTGGCATTTACTTCGATGCGAATGGTTTAGTTACAACCGGAGAGGTTGGTAATATTGAGTTTGACTTGGATTATAACGCACAAGATGGTGCCGTAATTGTTCCTTGTAATGCAGAATTTGTGAAATTTTAAATGCCTACCAAATATTAAACACCCCGATATGTTCGTATATCGGGGTGTTTCTTTTTATAAGCCTGTCTAATTTTCCCTATTTTTGTTGAGTTATGAACTTTCGACTCTTCATTTTATTACCCCTTTTTGGCATTTTAATCCTTTCCTGCAAGAGGGAAGATACTATCTCACCTAAAATATTTGTAAATACTGATCCTGTCGGAGTTCATTATAGAGCCGAACCTTATGAAGATGCCGGTGCCGAAGTTGCCGATAATTATACCTGTAATCTCTCAGCTTCCCTTCAGGTAATCAATGAGGTTGATATCGAACACTATGGAACCTATTTCGTTACCTATATTGTGGAAGATGTGGCCGGAAATACGAGTCAGGAAGTTCGAACTGTAGAGATAATTCTTCCAATAAACGACTATTATCATCAGAATTATGCTGCTTTCGATACTTGTACAACCGGAAATTATTTTTATACCGGTTTAGTGCAAGATTGCGATTGTGCTGATTTTGCTGTTACTGTTGGCAATATCAGTAACCTTGGACTATCCGCTTCTTTTAATTTACCAGTTTATGGTCAATACAATCAATTTCTTACACTCGATACCATTAAAGCGGCCATTTCTTTTAATGGTATTGGCACCATGAGTTCCGGTGCAGATACAATTAATTGGGAATATATAATTCAGGATTCAATTAGCTCTGATGTTTGTCGTTCGGTATGGATAAAAGAATAATGAAAGAATATGGAAACAGTTCTGTAATTTTACTAAAACAGTTATGATCAGAAAAATTAAATATTGTTTGTTTTTATGCCTCTTATCCCGGGCACTTTTTGCACAAAATGTGCAGCGTATTCCGGGGGAATTAATTGTGCAATTATTTAAAGATGCGTCTATAGAAAATATCATTACAAAAATTAATTCAGATAACGGATTACAACTTACTAAAAATAAAACGCTTTCTGAAAGATTAAATATTTATGCAATAAAATTTGATGCGGAAATTATTGATGCGGAAAAGGTGTACAATTTATTTTTTACGCATCCTCTGGTTGCAAATGTGCAATTCAATCACATTACATCTCAAAGATCATTACCGGATGATCCTCTTTTTTACCAACAATGGAATATGTTTAACGATGGTACTACAGGTGGCCTCGAGGATGCAGATGTAGATGCAGAACTTGCATGGGATGTAACCACCGGCGGATTAACTGCAACAGGAGATACCATTGTTGTTGCGCTGGTTGGTGAGGGTGCTGAGTTTGAACATGAGGATCTTGATTACTGGAAAAATTACAATGAGATACCACTCAATTTAATTGATGATGACGGCAATGGATATATTGACGATTATGATGGATGGAATTCAACCGATACGAACGGAATAGTACCCGATCACAGATTTCACGGATCGCATGTTGCCGGAATTGTTGGCGCAAAAGGAAATAACGGAATAGGTGTTACCGGGATAAATTGGAACGTTAAAATTTTACCGGTGTATAATGTTTCCAGTGAAGCAGATGCAGTTGCTTCTTATTCCTACGTTTTTGTAATGCGCGAATTATATGATCAAACAAATGGAGCAAAAGGCGCTTTTATTGTTTCAACTAATTCCTCCTTCGGTGTTGACTTTGGAAATCCTGATTCTTTTCCGATATGGTGTGCAATGTATGATTCTTTAGGAACCCTTGGAATTTTAAGTGTTGGCGCTACAGCAAATTTTACCGCGAATATTGATGTTATTTTAGATATACCTACTGCTTGCTCCTCCAATCACCTAATTACAGTTACAAACACAGATAAAGCAGATAATTTATTTATTGCTGCCTATGGTGCAAATACTATTGATCTTGGTGCACCCGGCCAATTGGTATATTCTACACAATTGGATAATTTATACGGTTTTCAATCAGGAACTTCTATGTCGGCACCACATGTTGCCGGAACAATTGCATTATTGTTTTCTGCTGCATGCGAAAAATTTATGCTGGACTATAAATATGATCCTCCGGCAATGGCTTTGTTGCTGAAAGATTATATTTTAAATGGTGTCGATTTTGTAGAAGACCTGAATGGAATAACTGTCAGCAATGGAAGATTAAACGTTTTTCATGCATTAAATAATTTAGTAGAAACAGGTTATTGTTCCGATAATATTATTATTGATCAAAATGATCCATTCGTATTAAATTGTTATCCGAATCCTGTTACGCAAAAGTTATTTATTTCTTCAAATAATACTTTTAATGAAAGTATCCTATTACATATTTTTAGCGAAACAGGCCAATTGATTTATTCTGATATTATATCAGATCCATCCGATCTTTCAACAGGTTTATCGGTTGAATCATTTTCTGATGGTTTGTATTTTTTGAGAATTAATGAATTAAATTCTCGAAATTATTTTACTTCAAGTTTTATCATACAACATTAATAATAACTTTTAGTGCATGGATAAAAGATGGGTGTTAAAGGAAACAGATGAGGAAAAGGTGAACTCTTTGCAACAGCAATTAAAAGTAAATCCTATCATTTGCAAATTGCTTATTCAACGTGGAATTAACACATACGAAGAAGCAAAAAAATTTTTCAGGCCAACAATTAATGATCTTTATGATCCTTTTTTAATGAAGGATATGCAAAAGGCTGTTGATCGTATTGTTTTGGCTATATCAAAAAATGAAAGAATTTTGATATTTGGCGATTATGATGTGGATGGCACAACTTCGGTCGCCTTGGTTTATTCTTTCCTTCGTGAAATTTATTCCAATTTAGATTATTATATTCCAGATCGTTACCACGAGGGATATGGCATTTCATTTAAGGGAATTGACTTTGCGAAAGAAACAAATTGTTCACTTATAATTGCTTTGGATTGTGGCATAAAAGCAAATGATAAGATAGATTATGCCAATGAACGCAATATTGATTTTATTATTTGTGATCACCACATTCCCGGAGATAGGGTTCCCGCTGCAGTGGCAATTTTAGATCCGAAACAATTTGATTGTAATTATCCTTATAAAGAATTAAGCGGATGTGGAATAGGATTTAAATTGGTTCAGGCATTTGTTATTCAACATAATATCCCAATGGAAAAAATAATTCCGTTATTGGATCTTGTTGTAGTAAGTATTGCAAGTGATATTGTTCCTATCACCGGAGAAAATCGCGTATTGGCATTTTGCGGATTGGAACAATTAAATGCAAACCCGCGGCCCGGATTAAAAGCATTGATTGAAATAACGGGTTACAACACACCGCTTTCTATTTCTAATATTGTATTTGGACTTGGGCCAAGAATTAATGCCGCAGGTCGCATGGATGACGCCAATAAAGCTGTGCGTATGTTAGTTTCTGAATCTGTGGAAAAAGCAAAAGACGGTGCTGATATTCTTCAGGAGAAAAATGTGGATAGAAAAGAAATAGATAAAAAAATTACACTCGATGCAATTCGCATGTTGCAGGAAGATGAAAATGTTGCACATAGAGTTACTACCGTTTTATGCAGCGGCGAATGGCATAAAGGAGTGGTTGGAATTGTTGCTTCACGTCTTTTAGATCATTATTACAGACCTACAATTTTACTCACTGAATCCAATGGAATGCTTTTTGGCAGTGCGCGTTCTGTTAAGAATTTTGATATCTATGAGGCAATTAAACAATGTAACGATCTGTTAGAACAATTCGGGGGGCATATGTATGCTGCAGGGTTATCGATGTTACCTGAAAACTTCGAAAAATTTAAACAACGTTTTGAGGAAGTTGTAAAAGCCACTATTAAACCTGAACAGTTGATTCCGGAAATAGAAATTGATTCCGCATTGGAATTAAAAGACATCACTGAAAATTTTAATAATATCATAAAACAATTTGCTCCGTTCGGACCGCAAAATATGTATCCGGTATTTATGACCGGTAAATTGAAAAATAGTGGCCGGTCAAAAATTGTTGGTGATAATCATTTAAAATTGAGTATTAGAGATAAAAATTTATATAATGTAGAGGCAATAGCATTTCAAAAAGGGAATTATTTTAATGAAATTGCAAAAGGAACAAGTTTTGATCTGTGTTATACCATTGAGGAAAATAATTTCAGAGACACAAAAAGTTTGCAACTCAATGTAAGAGAAATTAAAATTAATTAATTCAAAAAAAATATTTTATTTGTGATATTGCGTTCAGAAAAATTAATAAAAAAGTACAAACACAGAACCGTTGTAAATGAGGTAAGTGTAGAAGTTAACCCCGGTGAAATAGTCGGACTACTTGGTCCAAATGGCGCCGGTAAAACCACATCCTTTTATATGATAGTAGGTTTAATCAAACCTATGTCGGGAAAGGTGTTTCTCGATAATAAGGATATAACGGATTATCCCATGTATAAACGAGCTCAATTAGGAATTGGATATCTTCCACAGGAAGCAAGTGTTTTCAGAAAAATGAGCGTGGAAAATAATATTGCAAGTGTATTGCAAATGACCAAACTTAGCAGGAAAGATCAGAAGACCAAAATGGAAACGCTTATAGGTGAATTTGGTTTGGAGAATGTAAGAAAAAGCAATGGCGATGTTTTAAGCGGTGGGGAAAGAAGAAGAACAGAGATAGCAAGAGCACTCGCTACAGATCCTAAATTTATTTTATTGGATGAACCCTTTGCCGGAATTGACCCTATTGCAGTGGAGGACATTCAGCAAATAGTGGAAAAACTCAAGTTTAAAAAGATAGGTGTCCTCATTACCGATCACAATGTACAGGAAACTCTATCGATTACCGATCGCGCATATTTATTGTTCGAAGGAAAAATTTTAAAACAGGGTTCTGCGGAAGATCTTGCAAACGACCCGCAGGTTCGGAAAGTGTATCTAGGACAAAATTTTGTTTTGCGCAAAAACAGCAGGAGTGAGGAAAATACAGTTGCCCCATTGTAATTATTAATTAATAAGTAGCTATTTTTAATGTATTGAGTTTATTTTTACGGCAATAATGCACATCATTCACTCTATTACCTCCACCATTTTTAAACGGCAAATTGGCCGCATTCAATCTGCTGTGAATGATCCTGTACGAGCCCAAGAGGAGGTTTTCAAAAAATTAATTGACGGGGGCGAAAATACAGAGTGGGGAAAAAATCACGATTATAAGTCAGTTAAAAAAATTGATGATCTTAAAAACAGGTTTCCTGTTCAAGATTATGATACGATTAAACCCTATATCGACAGATTAATGCAGGGTGAACAAAATATTTTGTGGAATGAACCGATTATTTGGTTCGCAAAATCATCCGGAACTACAAGTGATAAAAGTAAATTCATTCCCGTAAGTAAAAACGCATTAAAAGAATGTCACTTTAAAGGCGGAAAAGATGTGATCACCATGTATCTGCACAATAATCCTGCATCAAAATTATTTACCGGAAAAACTTTGTTGATGGGTGGCAGTCATCAGATCAATAAACTAAATCAATTTTCAAAATTTGGCGATGTAAGTGCCGTAATGATGCAAAACATGCCTCTACTTTCTCGTTATGCAATGACACCTTCCCTTAAAATTGCATTAATGGATGAATGGGAAAGTAAAATTTCTTCTATTGCAAATCACACCATCAATAAAAATGTAACCAGTATTGCCGGTGTGCCAACCTGGACCATTGTATTGATACGCAGGTTGTTTGAATTGACAGGGAAAAATAATTTAAATGATATTTGGAAAAATCTTGAGTTATATATCCATGGCGGTGTAAGTTTCAAACCCTATAGAAACCAATTTAAAGAATTGATACGAGGTGAAAATATGCATTATGTAGAAACCTACAATGCAAGTGAAGGTTTTTTTGCTTTTCAAGACAGATTATTATCTGAGGAAATGTTATTGATGCCTGATTATGGAATTTTTTATGAATTTATTCCACTGGAAGAATTTGACAAAGAAAACCCCAAAACAATTACCTGGGAAAATGTGGAGCTGAATAAAAATTATGCAATTGTTATTTCCACTAATGCAGGATTATGGAGGTATAAAATAGGTGATACTATAAAATTCACTTCTAAAGATCCTTACAGAATTAAAATAACCGGAAGGGTGAAACATTTTATCAATGCATTTGGCGAAGAGGTGATAATTGATAATTCGGATAAAGCAATAGAAGAGGCAAGCATGCGCACCAATGCAAAAGTTACAGAATATACTGCAGCACCCATTTACATTGAAGGAAACGAAAGGGGCGGGCACGAGTGGATTATAGAATTTGAACAATTGCCAAACGATATTGAACTATTTATCAATACTTTAGACACTACACTTAAATCGGTAAACAGCGACTACGAGGCAAAAAGATATAAGGATATTGCACTTAAAATGCCCGTTGTGCATGTCGCAAAAAAGGGTGCTTTCTATGAATGGCTAAAATCGAAAGGTAAATTAGGCGGACAACACAAAGTGCCCAGGCTTAGCAACGAACGTATTTACCTCGAAGAGATCAGGAAGTTTATTTAACATCTTAGGACCACAAAAACCGATTAGGTTTTTATACCTAACTTTGGTTTAGAACACCAAAAGGAAAACCATGGACAGATACACAGCCATTTTAATTGATGATGAAGAACCGGGTCGCAGGAACCTCAGCGTTCTTTTGGGAAAATATTGCCCTGAAATTACAATAATTGCAGAGGCATCCAATGCAGCAGAAGCGAAAGAAAAAATTTTATCCCTCACACCCAATGTATTATTTCTCGACATAAATATGCCAGAATTAAATGGGTTCGACCTTCTTGATTCACTTACCAAAAAAGATTTCGCCGTGGTATTTGTAACCGCTCATAAAGATTATGGAATTCAGGCTGTTAAAGCAGGTGCAATTGATTATATTCTTAAACCCATTGTGATAAAAGAATTGCAACAGGCCGTAAATAAAATAACTGATCATTTCAATCAGAAAAAATCAGATCTGGTTATAGAAAATGAAAAACCCGGTCGAATTACTTTAAGTCATACCGGTGGGTTTAGCGTTATTGAAATGAAGGATATTATCAGACTGGAAGCAGAAAGTAATTATACTAGAGTATTTGTTCAGGAAAAAAAATCGTATTTTGTTTCTAAACCACTTAAAGTTTTTGAAGATAATTTAAAGGATAATATATTTTTTAGAGTGCATCGTTCTTATATCATTAATCTACTTTTCGTAAAAGAATTTTTAAGGGAAGATGGTGGAGTGCTAGTTATGGTGGATAATGCAAAAATTCAACTTCCAAAAGCAAGGTATAACGATTTTATGGAAGCGATGAAAAAACTGTCTATTTCAATTTAATTTGGGTACGTGAAAACACTCCTAATAAAATATTGTTTTTCGTTTTTATTTTTAATCGCGCCCTGCTCTGTAATTCATGCTCAGTTATTTCCTACAAGACAGTATACAGCAGCAGATGAACTTGCAAATTCAAATGTATACGATATTGTTCACGATGCAAGAGGTTACCTCTGGTTTGCTACCGAACGCGGGGTAAGCCGCTTCGACGGATTTAAATTCACAAACTATTTATTTAAAGAAGGAATAGATGGTGCAATAGTATATGCACTGGCAGAAAGTGATAACGGAGAATTTTTTGCAGCAACCAAATTCGATGGGGTATTTAAATTCGGGAATAACTTTAAAAAGGTGATCAATGAAAATGTTTCTCTGCACAATGAACAGATCGCAATTGCAGGTAATTATTTTTATTCGTTGAAGAAGGGTCAATTTGTATCGGTTGTTGATATTGCAAATCAGGGTGTGATAAAAAAAATCCAATTTGAAGACAAGAATATTATCCCGAATTTTATCTGCAAAGAAAGTGGTGATAATGTTTTAATTGGAACCAATCAAGGAATTTATAGGGTAAAAGGAGATCAAAAAGCAATATCTATTAATACAAATTTTACGAAAGCGGTATTTTCCATTTCCATTAAAGACAATATCATTTATGCCGGCGGAGATGCCGTTTATTACCAATTGGAAAAAAATGTAATTACGGAAAAAAAATTAAATTTCAATGGAATAATTAATCGTTTACTCGTTGACAGGTATGATAATATTTGGTGCGCCACTTTTCCTCAAAATAATTTGATTTTAATAAACAAAGCATTGGAAACCGATATATCCTCTAAACTCGGAATTAACGGAATTTCTGTCAACAAGATTTTTGAAGATGCAGAAGGAAATATATGGCTGGCAACATACGGCAAAGGAGCGTTTTGTATCCACCATTTGTATTGCTCTAATTTCACAAAGAACGACGGGCTTTTAAACGAATATGTTACCGCACTGGAATCTGATCCTGAAGGGAATTTGTTCATTGGAAGTTATGACGGACTCTATTTTTTAAAGGATAATAATATTGTACAACAAAAATTATTTCCCGGTTCACTGGAATTTATTCGCGGAATTGAAGTTAACAATCATCATCTATTTGTGAATGTTGCCGGCATTAATAAACCCGAATTAAATTTGAAACCCACAAAATTGAATGGTATTGAACAAACTTATTTAATATCAAGCAGTTCAATGATAAGAGGCAATTCTGTATACTACAGCAAATGGGACAAAAAATTGTGGAGGGCACCTCTTAATGGAAATGAAATTGGCACAGGAACTGTTGTGTTTTATGATTCAACTGCTGTATGGAACAGAATAAATTCCATATTTGAGGATAAAAAAAATAATATTTGGATAGGCACTACACATGGTTTGTATATACTGGAGCAAAACGGAAAGTATCAGAAGATCGATACCGGTTTTTACAACACAAATATTTCCAAATTTATGTATGATGGCGACAACAACCTATTAATTGGAACCGACCACGGTTTAGTTAAATTTAAGAACGGAATTTTTCAAACTTTTAAAAGTTTAAAAGGTAGAAATATTGAAAATATAACCTCCTTTGAAATAGATGCTAATAATAGAATATGGATCGGGACTTTGGCAGGATTATATATTATGGATGGCGATGCCATTATGCAATTTGATACACGCAACGGATTATTATCTGATGAGATCAATGCATTGGAATATGATAAAAAAAATAATTATATCTGGATAGGAACAACCTTCGGATTGTCGCGCATAAATATAGATGCATTTAATAAAACAAAATTTAATGCGCCGGCTGCAATTTTAAAAAGTATTCGAACACCGGATTCTATTTATCGAAATATGGAAAGTCAGAAAGGGATTGTTTTACCCTACACTACCGATAATTTTACAATAAGATTTTCTGCAATTCATTTTTCTTCACCGGAAGGAATTAAATTTCAATATAAGTTTGATGATGCGGAGTGGCAACCAGCAGTTGGTCGACAGATCGAATTCGCATCCATTCCTTATGGAAAACATATATTATATCTCAAGTCAATTGGAGAGCGCGATCTGGAAGGCCCAATTGCTAAACTCATTATTACAGTACAAACTCCTTTTTGGGCAACAAGTTGGTTCAAAATTTTAGTTGGATTTATTATTGCCCTTTCTGCTTATCTTATTTTGAGATGGCAATTTGAAGCTGTTCGAAAAAAACAACAGGAAAAACTGGAATTGCAATCCAAAATTTCTGAACTCCGTCATCAGGCTCTTGCTGCAAGTATGAATCCGCATTTTATTTTTAATGCCCTTAACTCTATACAACATTTTATTAATACACATAATACGGAGGAGGCTACTGATTACCTCGGAAAATTTGCGCGACTCATTCGTATGATGTTAGACTCGGGAGGAAAAACATTTGTTCCACTGAGTGAAGAATTGGAGCGATTAAATTATTATCTCCAACTGGAAAAAATTCGTTTTGGGAATAAACTTAACTACAAAATAACAGTTGATGAAGAATTGCAAAATGGTATTATCGAAATTCCGAACATGGTGATTCAACCTCTTGTCGAAAATGCACTTTGGCATGGATTATTAACTGTAAACCGAGATGGAAATCTCAATATATCCTTCGAAAAATTAAATGGATCAATAAAGGTATTGGTGGATGATAATGGTATTGGGATAAATGAAAGTAAAAAACGCAAAAAGTCAGATCACAATTCTCTCGGAATTCAAATGATACGCGAAAGGTTGGAATTGCTCAACAAATTAAGCGGATACCAGGCAAATATCATTATTCATGATAAATCTGATTTTAATCCTGACGATCATGGAACTTTAGTACAAGTAAACCTTTCTTAAGTCTTAAAACCTTTTCTATACCATTTTCCTAAGTCACTTCACTAAATAAGAACACTACTTCACATGATATTTACTGTAATTCGCTCAAAGTGGGTTGTGAGTTCAATACAGATACTGTCTCTTTGACTTATGAAACACACAGATCCCCATGAAAACCAACTGTGTAAACACTTAAGGGGATTCGCATCAAAACATTCCCATGAAAACCAACTTATTCCTTTCCAGGAAGGTTAGAGTTAATGAATAATAATACCTCAGTTGTTATTCAAAATTAAAAGGCGGCTCCCCATGTCGCCTTTTTTATTAAAAAACCCCTTTCAATTTGCATCGAAAGGGGTCATGTTTTATTTCTTATTACCGAATTATAAAGTTCTTTTCACTTCAACCTCTTCATACCCTTCAATCTGGTCGGCAACTTCTATATCATTAAAGTTATTAATGGTCAATCCGCACTCCATTCCTGAAGGAACTTCCTTCGCATCATCTTTAAAGCGTTTCAGCGAACTTAAGGTTCCGGTATGTATTACAATTCCATTGCGCAATACACGAATTTTAGTTTGACGGGTAATTTTTCCTTCTGTAACCATACATCCTGCAACAGTTCCAACTTTAGATATTTTAAATGCTTCCCGAACCTCTACAATACAAGTAACTTTTTCTTCTACCATAGGAGCAAGCATTCCTTCCATGGCTGCTTTAATCTCTTCAATTGCATTGTATATGATACTGTAAAGTCTTATCTCCACTCCTTCTTTTTCTGCGAGTTTTCGCACTGCACTGCTTGGTCTAACCTGGAATCCAACTATAACCGCATCTGATGCAGAGGCTAACATTACATCGCTTTCTGTTATCTGACCAACACCTTTAAATATTGCATTTACCTGCACTTCAGCTGTGGTTAATTTCAATAAACTATCTGTTAATGCCTCCATTGAACCATCCACGTCGGCTTTAATAATGATATTTAATTCTCTGAAAGTGCCCAATGCTTTCCGCCGGCCAATTTCTTCGAGCGTAATGTGTTTTTTCGTTCTTATTCCCTGTTCGCGCAGGATCTGACTGCGTTTGTTAGCAACATTTTTAGCTTCAGCCTCATCATCAAATGTCTTGAATTTTTCTCCCGCCTGAGGTGCGCCATTTAATCCTAAAACAAGTAAAGGTGTAGAAGGACCGGCTTCCGTAATGCGTTTACTTCTTTCATCGAACATCGCCTTCACTTTACCATAATAGGGCCCTGCAACCATCATATCTCCAACCTTCAAAGTTCCTTCCTGCACCATAATATTGCTCACATATCCTCTTCCCTTATCTAACGAAGCCTCTATTATTGTTCCTATTGCCTCCTTATTTGGATTCGCTTTAAGTTCAAGTAATTCAGATTCCAGTAAGATCTTTTCTAAAAGTGTTTCGATTCCGATACCTGATTTTGCGGAAATTTCCTGACACTGGAACTTACCTCCCCAATCCTCCACAAGCACATTCATTTGTGAAAGTTGTTCCTTTATTTTATCAATGTTTGCCCCAACTTTATCAATTTTATTTAATGCAAAAACCATAGGAACTCCGGCAGCTTGCGCATGGCTTATGGCTTCTTTGGTTTGCGGCATCACCTGATCGTCGGCGGCAATTACAATAACTGCAATATCTGTAAGTTTAGCACCACGCGCGCGCATGGCAGTAAAGGCTTCGTGTCCCGGTGTATCTAAAAATGCAATTCTTTTTCCGTTCGGAAGGTCAACTTCGTAAGCTCCAATATGCTGTGTGATACCCCCTTTTTCACCGGCTACAACATTTGTTTCGCGGATGTAATCCAGCAAAGATGTTTTACCGTGGTCAACGTGACCCATAATAGTTACAATTGGCGGACGATGTTCGAGCAATGCAGGATCCTCTTCGGTTGTTTCCTCTTCCAAATCATCTTCCGATACATTGATGAATTGCACTTTAAAGCCATTTTCATCGGCTAATAATTCAATAATTTCGGCATCCAATCGCTGATTGATGGAAACCATCATACCTAAATTGAAACAGCTTTGTACCAGATCTGTAGGTGAAACGTTCATCAAACTCGCCAATTCGGAAAGAGAAGTAAATTCGGCAACCTGTAATAAATTGCTTCCCGCTGCTTCTGCTTCTACTAATTCAGCTGCTTCGCGGCGTTCGCGTTTCATTTGTTTACCTGCACGGGCACCTTTTCCGCGTTGAACACCTCCACTTAATTTAGCGAGGGTGTTTCTTATTTGCTCCTGTATTTTTCGCTGTGCCGCTTCCGGGTCAACAACTTCCGGTTTTTTGATGAAACGGTTAGTTGCGGTGCCTGTTTCTCTTGCTCTGTTCTCCTTCTGACGCTCTTCCTCTTTTAATTTGTCAACGTTAATGCGCTCATGTTTTTTGATGCGCTTGCGTTTTTTGCGTTTGTTATCGGCATTATTAGCTCCAACTTGAGTGTGTGGACGCCTTTCCGGTTTCTTTTCCTCTTTTATCTCTATTTTACCTACAATCTTCGGACCTTCCAGTGTTACCTTTTTGGTCTCGATCATTTCCCGTTCATCCGATTTTTTCTCTGGTTCTTCTTTAACCTGAGGAACTACCACTTCTTGTTTTTTCTCCTCTTTTACAACCGGTATTTCCTTTTCCGTTTTTGCCTCAACAACCGGAACTATTTCTTCCTTTACAGGTTCTTCCTTCTTCGGTTCTTCAACCGGTTTTTTGATTTTTTTCCGGTCGAGGTCAATTTTACCAACTATTTTAATCTCCTCAACTTTTTCCTTTCTGGCCTTTATAACCTCAACTTCGGGTTCTTTTTGTTTCTCAACTGCGGGAATCTCTTCTTTAATTTCCTTTACCTCAGGCACTTCCTTCTGAACCACAACTTTTTCTACCACCTCAACCTCTTCCACCTTCTTAACAGGTTCAACCACCAAAACTTCTTCGGGTTTATCGGTTTTTTCCTTTTCCAGCTTGCGTCCTATACCAATACTCAACGAATCGGCTTTGCCTTTCAGATCCTTGTCCTTGCCAAATTCTTTTAGCAACTGGGTATACATTTCTTCCGACAGCTTTGTTGTAGGCTTTGGGTCCACGGTAAACCCCTTCGATTTCAAGAGATCGGCAATATGAGATATTGCCACGTTGAATTCGCTGGCGGCTTTGGCTAATCGTATATTTTTTTCTTCTGACATTCAGTTGCTTAGGTTCACAAAGATAAGATTATCATTTCATCACTCATGAAATAATTCTTAATTTACTGTTTTCAATCCTCTTCGAATTCCGATTTTAATATTTTTAATACATCTTTTACTGTTTCTTCTTCCAGATCTGTTCTGCGCACTAACTCGTCAGAACTCAATTCCAATACGCTTTTTGCAGTATCACAACCAATTGCTTTCAACTCATCCAGGATCCATTCTTCTATCTCATCTGCAAATTCATCAAGGTCAATATCGTATTCCTCTTCTTCAGAATCGCGGAATACATCAATATCGTAACCTGTTAACTGACAAGCGAGTTTAATATTTAATCCTCCCTTACCAATTGCGAGCGATACCTGGTCTTGTCCAAGATACACTGCAGCTTTTTTCCGTTCATTATCCAACTCAATAGAAGTGATCTTAGCCGGGCTTAATGCGCGTTGTATCAACAACTGATTATTATTCGTGTAATTGATGATGTCGATATTTTCATTGCGCAATTCGCGAACAATACCGTGAATCCTTGATCCTTTCATACCCACACATGCTCCAACCGGATCAATACGGTCGTCATAAGATTCCACTGCAACCTTTGCTCTTTCACCAGGTGCGCGAACAATCTTTTTGATCACGATCAATCCGTCAAAAACCTCCGGAACCTCTTGTTCTAATAATTTTTCTAAAAATTTAGGATCCGTTCTCGATACAATAACAACAGGATTACTATTGCGGAAATCCACCTTTTTTACTACAGCTCTTAAAGTTTCTCCCTTTTTGTAATTATCTGCCTGTATCATTTCATTTTTAGGCAGAATCAATTCATTGCCATCATCATCCAATAAAAGGATCTCTTTTTTCCAAATCTGATAAACTTCTCCGGTGATAATTTCCCCTTCGCGGTCTTTATATTTTTTATAAACTTCGTCTTTTTCCAATTCCATGATACGCTGAACCAAAGCCTGACGCGCAGCAAGAATTGCGCGGCGACCAAAACTTTCGATACTTACTCCTTCATAGGTTTCTTCCCCTACCGAAAAATCGGGTTCAATTTTTAGCGCATCACTGAGAGATATCTGCGTTACCGGATTTTCAACAGTTCCGTCTTCCACGATGGATCGTTTATGCCAGATTTCAAGATCTCCTTTCTCTGTATTTACAATGATGTCGAAATTTTCGTCGCTTTCGTATTTTTTACGAAGCAAAGTACGAAAAATATCCTCCAATACCTTCATCAGGGTTGGGCGATCAATGTTTTTTACGTCTTTAAATTCCGAAAAGGATTCGACGAGGTCGATACTGTTCATAGTATTTAGTTTTTAATTCAGGTTACCACGCAAAAGCGCCGTTACATGAAGGTTTTTGTGTTATTTATGATTTTTTTATGTTTAATATTTTTTTAGAATGTAATCTTCTTTTTGGTTGATTTAATTTCATCTATTGCAAAAACTGCTTCTTCTATCTTTGGTTTCATTCCTTTTTTGGGGGGAGGAATATGCACCTCCAATATTAATTTTTCTGCATCCGCTTCCTTTAGGATACCCTCTTTTTTAATCCCACTGTTCAACACCAACTCTACTGTTTTGCCTATATTCTTTGCATACTGTTGAGGCACTTTAAAAGGATTTTCCATACCCGGACTCGAAACATCGAGACTATATTGTTCAGGAAAGCTTTTATCCAAATCAATTTGAGATTCCAGATAACGACTCACTTTCATGCAGGCTTCAATAGTTACACCCTCCATATTGTCGATAAATATCTCGTACTTATTTACCGAGGGATTGATCTTAATATCCACTAAAAAACAACCCAATTCCTCCAGCTTTGGCGCTATCAATCCTGCTATTTTTTCGCTGTTGCTCATGTTCCGGAAACAAAAGAGGGGACTTTTTAGTGTCCCCTCTCTCGAAGTAGGTGCAAATATACGGAGAATAATTGATAAACAAGCCCTCCACCTCACAGTTTTCTTAAACCTGTGAGGTCTAAAGGAAGTAACCCTTTGCACATCGGAAGGAAAAGTTTCCAATATTTCGCACTGTATAATGCGACTGTTACTTATCTCTGGTTTTTGATTCCTGTTTGTTCTTTCAATTCTTAAAATCTTCTTTCCCTGCCCGACGTTTATAGCAAACGGGCAACCCGGTATCGCCAGGCAGAATCTTTATTACCTTTGCCGCATGATTGCAAATGACAGTGAAAAATTCAAGAAAGTGATTGGCCATGCGAAGGAGTATGGTTTTATATTTCAGAGTTCAGAGATCTATGATGGATTAAGTGCAGTGTATGATTATGGTCCTTATGGAGTTTTATTAAAAAACAATATCAAAGAATATTGGTGGAAAGCAATGGTGCAGATGCACGAAAATATTGTGGGCTTGGATACCGCTATTTTAATGCATCCAACTACCTGGAAAGCGAGCGGCCACGTGGATGCTTTTAATGATCCATTGATTGATAACAAAGATTCTAAAAAAAGATATCGCGCAGATACTTTAGTAGAAGATTATCTTGCAAAACAAGATGATAAAATAAATAAGGAAGTTGAAAAAGCGAAAAAACGATTTGAAAATTTTGATGAGGAAATGTTTCGCAATACTAATGGAAGAGTGTTAGAAATTGCGGAAAAAAGAAATGCCGTTCATACCCGATTTGTAAAAGCATTAAACGACAATAATTTAGAAGAGGTAAAACAAATAATTATAGATTGCGAAATTGCAGATCCCGAATCCGGTAGTCGCAACTGGACCGATGTGCGTCAGTTCAATTTAATGTTTTCTACAAAAATGGGTTCTGTTGCCGATGATGCAGATACTATTTATTTGCGTCCTGAAACTGCACAGGGAATTTTCGTGAATTTTTTAAATGTACAGAAATCTACAAGGCAAAAAATTCCTTTTGGAATTGCACAAATAGGAAAGGCATTCAGAAATGAAATTGTTGCACGTCAGTTTATTTTCCGCATGCGCGAATTTGAACAAATGGAAATGCAGTTTTTTGTTCGCCCGGGAGAGGAATTAAAATACTACGAATTCTGGAAAGCTGCGCGTATGCAATGGCACAGAGCTTTAGGAACAGATGTTTCGATGCTGAAATTTCACGACCATGATAAAGTTGCACATTATGCTAACGCCGCAGTAGATATCGAATTCCATTTTCCATTCGGATTTAAAGAACTGGAAGGAATACATTCCCGCACAAATTATGATCTTGGAAGACATACCGAATTCAGCGGAAAAAAATTACAATACTTTGACTCAGCGTTAAATGAAAATTATATACCTTACGTAGTGGAAACAAGTATAGGCTGCGACAGGATGTTTTTGGCGATGTTGTGCAACGCTTATGATGAAGAACTTGTGAATGAGGACACGCGAACAGTGTTGCGTTTACCTGCAGTTATAGCACCGATAAAAGTTGCCGTTTTGCCATTAATTAAAAAGGATGGTTTACCGGAAAAGGCGATGGAAATATTTAATAACTTAAAATTCCACCACCAATGTTATTATGAGGAAAAAGATTCCATAGGAAAAAGATACAGAAGAATGGATGCAATTGGAACGCCTTATTGTATAACGGTTGATCATCAAACTTTGGAAGATAATACTGTTACCATTCGCGAGCGCGATAGCATGTTGCAGGAAAGAATTTCGATGGAGGATGTGTTAAAAGTGGTAAGTGAAAAGGTGGACATGAATAATATTTTGAAAAGTTTGGTATAAAATTTTTAATTAAAATTATTTAGGTTGAATTATTTATTTAAAATATTTTCAATATTGGTGATCCTGTTTATTGTTTCCTGCAATAAAGAAGAAATCCCCGACGATAATTTTAATGCCTCCCAAAATTTTAACAGGACTATAAAGTTTGAAGTGTATCATGTTTATGATTTTTCGCCGGTTTCAGACTCTGCAGTTGCAGGTGCTATAGTTACAGTGTATGAAAATTACGAAGATTTTCTCACCGAATATTATCCCGATGCAACAAGAACAACAGATTCACTGGGAAAATGCGAGATAGCAGGATTGGATAAGGATAAATATTATATTCGATGTGTGCATCCTGCATTTTCAAATATTATTGATTCCGTTACAACTCCTTCCAATACCACTTCTTTTGTAGAAATGTTGTTTTATTGATTAATGTGGGGAAAAAATGGTTGCCACAAAGGGCACTAAGAAAAAATTTGGAGATAAAATGTTTATATCAATATTATACAACTTTGAGCGCTTTGAATCTTAGTGGGAAAAATAAAGGTTCCCACGGAGACTCAAAGCACACAAAGAGAAAAAATTAGAATAAAATCGGCATCATTAATATAAAGCTAAGATCTTAACATAGAATCTTTGCAGTTTACCCCAAAGTAATTCGCCAAGCGATCTGCTTTGTACCCATAATTTTGAATTCAAATTTTACAAACGAACTTCCTTTCCAACCATGTTCATTTCCAAATCAAAAAAATATCTTTCAATATATTTTGAAAGTTCGAAAACTTTAATATACCTTTGCTTTATGAATCTGCCGGAAGCAAGAGAAAAATTTATTCAAAGTTGGGGAAGCCTTGGTAGCCAATGGGGTATCAACAAGACCATGGCACAGATTCATGCGCTTTTGCTCATTTCAGCAGAACCGCTCACTACAGAAGAAGTAATGGAGGAGTTGCAGGTTAGCCGTGGCAATGCCAACATCAATCTGCGCGAACTCATCAACTGGCAGCTTGTGCGCAGAGAAACAAAGGCAGGAGAACGAAAAGATTTTTTTGTTGCAGAAAAAGATATGTGGACCGTATTTCGTCTCATTTTTAAAGAAAGAAAAAAACGGGAGATAGATCCAATGATCCAGATCATTCATCAATTAAGCGATGTAAAAGGCGATAAAAAAAACCCGGAATACAAGGTGTTCAGCGAAGTGCTGAAGGACTTGAATACCTTAACCAATAAAGGGGATAAAATGATGGACCTGGTAATTAAAAGTGATGAAAGTTGGTTCCTAAATACTTTCATTAAACTGATGCGTTGATTTTTTTTAATTCAAACTTTCAATTATTTCTAAAACTTCTATAACTTTTAACAATTTAAAAATATAAATTATGCAAAACTTAACTATCGTAGCTTATTGTTTTTATTTGCCGATAAGCATTCTACTCACCATTTGGGTTGCAAGAACATTATTCACCAATGGGCGAATATTTCTGCTCGAAATATTCCATGGCAACAAAGAACTCGCCGATTCGGTGAATAAACTTTTGTTGGTGGGATTCTACCTCATTAATGCAGGATATATTCTATATATTATGACCATCACGGAAAAACTTTCTACAACGCAGCAAGTGATGGAAATGCTGAGCAAAAAGATAGGTCTCATTATTCTCGTGCTGGGATTTATGCATTTCTTTAATATGTACATCCTCTTCAGAGGGAAAAAGAAATCGCGCGAAAATGAACTTACAACAATGCAAATAGAGAGATCTGAAATAAAATGATATCATCACTGACAAAAATTAAATATCATGTAATAACCCTTATTTAAAGATGATGGGTTAAAAGAGACAAGGGTATCGGGACACGGGACATGGGAAAACAAAGGATGGGATTTGGTTAAATTTAGGATTAAAAAAGTGAGAACGCGGATGACGCTGATTTGGTGGTAAAAAAAAAGATAAAAAAATGTTGGGGTTGTTGATTGTTTTCCTTGGAACGAATAAGCTTCAATGTTACAAACTGCCAACTGCTACTGCCCACTGCCCACTTTTTTAACGGGACACGAGTATCGGGACAAGGGACAGGGGAAAACAAAGGGTGTGGGATTTGGTTAAATTTCGGATGCAAAAAAGGGGAACGCTGATGACGCGGATTGAGCGGATAAAAAAAGATAAAAAAATGTAGAAGATGCAGATTAACAAATAATTAAAACTATCATTTTAATTGTTTCGATAACTAAAAGTCCTGAAGGGACGATACATCTTGTAACCACGGACTTTAGTCCGTGCGTAACGAAAAAAGGGACAAGGGAAAACAAATGGTTGGATTTAGAATAATGTCTAAAAAAAATTAACACCGTAATTTGATAATATTTAAATGTTTAAAATAAATTTCCAGGAACAAAAGGCTTCGTAAACAATAAAATTAATTAATATGAAAATTGTAATAACAGGCGGAAGCGGATTTATCGGGACTTATCTTGCTGAATATTTTGCTGAAAAAGGAAATGAAATTATTATTCTATCGCGTCAGCAACATCCCCCCAAAAATAAAATTAAATACGTGTTTTGGGATGCAAGATCATTAGGGGACTGGAAGGATGTTTTGGAAAATGCCGATATGCTAATTAATCTGACCGGTAAAAGTGTAAATTGTCGTTATACAGAAAAAAATAAAAAGGAAATTCTGGAATCGCGCATTCGGTCAACAACAATTTTAGGGACTGCGATTAATACTTTACAACATCCTCCAAAAATTTGGTTCAATGCTGCTTCGGCAACTATTTACAGGCATGCAGATGATTATCCACAGGATGAATTAACCGGAGAAATTGGAAGTGATTTCAGTATGGATGTTTGTAAGGCATGGGAAAAATGTTTTTATGAACAAAATGTTCAGCATACCAGAAAAATTGTTTTGCGTATGGCAATAACCCTTGGAATTGAAGGCGGTGTAATCCTGCGATTTAAGAATCTTGTGCGATTTGGTTTGGGTGGAAAAATGGGTCACGGAGAACAAATGATGAGTTGGGTGCATGTGGAAGATATAGCGAGAAGTATAGAATTTTTAGCCGCAAACGAAAATATGAACGGCATTTTTAATATTTCCTCACCTTATCCGTTGAATAATGATGCGTTTATGCGTGCAATCAGAAAAGCAATGGGAATAACTTTCGGAATACCAACTCCACGTTGGTTTTTAGCCTTTGGTGCTTTTTTGATCGGAACAGAAACGGAATTAATTATGAAAAGCAGATGGGTGATTCCGCAAAAATTAATTGCGGCAGGTTTTCATTTTAAATATTCGAAAATTGAAGAGGTGATGAAGGATATTTAAATAGGTCATCCGCATTCTTTAATAAAATATTCATTAGAAATATATTCCGGTTTTCCCAAAAAAAAGATCCCGTCAAAATGACGGGATCTTTTTTTAATTTATTTTAAATAAACGGAATAATTATTTTTGAATAACTACTTGCTTATTTAATACATCTGTTCCGGAAATTAATTGCACCTGATAAATACCGGATGCATTATTTTCGATATTGATATTTTTTACAATTTTTCCATTAGTTGCAACAATAATTTCGTTGTAAACTAACTGACCTGCGCTGTTATAAATATTCAAAACAGTATTATTCTCCATGGAAGTATTAATAATTTCCAATATAAAATTACCATCTGAAGCCACAGGATAAATGTTCATGAAAATAAGATGTGCATTCAAATCTTCAATAGCAATAACGCCATCATCTATCTGACCATCACAATCATCATCAAGACCATTTGCAATTTCTGTTGCACCGGGATAGATGGCGGCATTGGTATCGTCACAATCTGTATTATCGGCAACATAACCTGCAGGTGGATCACCAACTACATCCATAGATACAGCGGCATTACCATAATCATCACCATCAGCATCCTGATAATAGGTTGTAGGAGTTCCGGCTTCTTCAATAAAGAGAATATCATCCAGATAACTGCGGTTATCAGCACCGGTGGAATAAAAATCCACTCCCCCTAAATTACCGGTGTAAACATCACTTAAAACTAAAATACCATCAATATATACATCTATGGTATTTGCATCAAGATCAACAAGATGTTCTACAAGGAACCATTCACCTACAGGATAAGAAAATGAAGGTCCAACAGGAACAGTAAATTCGCCTTCACCTGAAGTGGCTAAACCAAAATACAACTCGAGATTCCATGCAACTCCGGGAACTTCTGTTTCCTGAATATTATAATATCCCGATTTTCCATCCGGAACAAACATTTGCCATTCCAAACGATAATTACCTGTGCTTTTGTTTCCAAGTTTTAAAATAACATCGGTAACTCCACCTTCAGGAATTAAAACGGAATTATCACCTGAAAAAGATTCTTCATCACTAACGGTTCCATCTTCTGCAGTACCTTCCACACCACTCCATGTTGACCACCAATCAGCATAAGGACCAACAGGATCACCTGCAGAATAAGTATCGATATTATCACAGAAAATTGCACCCGGAATGGCACAAGGTTCAGCACCTAAAATTTCAGTGTATAAAATATCATCAAGATAATAACGGTTAGTTCCGCTTGCAGAATAAAAATCTACACCACCGAGGTTACCTGCATAAGCATCACTTAAAGCTAAAATACCATCAATGTAAACTTCGATTGTATTTGCATCGAGGTCAACTAAATGTTCCACTTTAAACCATTGATCAACAGGATAGGTAAAAGTTGGTCCAGCAGCAGGAACTGTAAATTCGCCTTCACCGGACGTAATATCACCAAAATATAATTCGAGATTCCATGCAACTCCCGGCACTTCTGTTTCCTGAATATTATAATATGCCATTTTACCGGAAGGAACATACATTTGCCATTCCAAACGATAATATCCGCTGCTAAGATTTCCAAGTTTTAGTATAACATCGGTAACTCCGCCCTCCGGAATTAAAACTGAATTTTCCCCTGCATATGCATATTCATCACTAACAATTCCATCTTCTGCCGTTCCTTCCACACCACTCCATGTTGACCACCAATCTGCATAAGGTCCAACATAATCGCCGGCAGTATACGTGTCGATATTATCGCAGAAAATTGCTCCCGGAATAGCACAAGCTGCAGCAGGCAGGAATTCTTTTAATAATACGTCATCAATATAATACCTGTTATTTGCATCAATGGAATAAAAATCGATGGAGCCAATGTTTCCCATATATACATCACTGAAAATGAGTGATCCGTTAAGATAAACATCGATGATATCGGCATCCAGATCAATGATATGTTCCAAAAGAAACCAATCCGCTACGGGATAAGTAAAATCAGGTCCGCCGATAGGAATGGAAACGATGCCATCGCCTGAAGTGGAGGGTACCCCTACAGCACTCAGGCCGAATAGTAATTCCAGGTTCCAGGCTACACCCGGCACTTCTGTTTCCTGGATATTGTAATAACCTGTTTTTAGGTCAGGTACATACATTTGCCATTCCAGGCGCCATTTGCCGCTGCTGAGGTCACCTAATTTTAGAATGATGTCGTTAACGCCACCTTCAGAAACCAACATAGAATTTGCTCCTGAATAGGCTTGATCAGTGCTTATCAAGCCGTCTTCTGCTCCGCCTTCCACGCCACTCCAGGTGGTCCACCAGGAAGCTCCCGGACCAACCGGGTCACCTGCAGTATAGGAATCAAAATTGTCGCATAAGGCCGCACCCGGTACCAAACAGGGTGGGTCGATCTGTGCAAAAACAGCACTTGTGCTGCCCAGCAAGACCAATAGTAAGAAATTGGAAAGTATAAATTTTCTCATAACAGTAGTATTTTATTTAAAATTACGGTTATATGTTAAAAAATCAAAATTATTGTTAAGTTTTTATTGGAAAGATTCAAATTATTGTTCAAAAAAGTTTTGATGTTCTTCAAAAACTATTATTTGAAAGCTCAATGAAAGAAAAATATAGCCGGATTTTTCTAGAAAAAAGCGGCGTGATCATTTTTGCGAAAAGAACTAATAAAAAAATGCATCAATTCTATTAGGAGTTATCAATCTTCATCTTAGGTAAGATCTGCAAGAAAACAAACCTCTTTTGAAGTTGATTTGAAAAAAAGTGCTACAATTTTAAACTTAAATGTGTGAAACGGTTATAACCGCTTATACACGTTTATATATTGAAAACGCTATGTTTTTCCAGACACCTATTTTTCATTTTATCATTTCTCTTCGTTTATAATCTATTGATTTAGTCGATTAATTAGAAAACTAATTAACAGCATATCTTAATTACAAATATTTTAGCATTAAATATTTTGTTATGCCCGAAAAAAACAAACCCGCCATAACGCATGACGATGATCTGCGCGCGGAAAATGAAGTAAAAAAATTAAAACTCGAAATGGAATACGGAGCTCAATTCGGATTGAATTCTACAGCGCTTCCACCCAAAATTGAGCAACAATTTTTGGACAATGTAATTGCATTTGAAAAACTATATGCAGATAAAGAGCAGATAAAATTGTTCGATTATATCGGAAAACCGGATTTTATACCTGCAGCGCATTTGACAGACGAGCAAATGGTTGAAGCGCATCTGAAACTTTGTAATCTGTTGGAAGAAAACGGAATAGTGGTAGGTGTTCTTGCCGAATATAGCGGTGAAGTGCGTTTGTTATATACATTTATTACAGAAGAATTATTTGATCATGCAATTGACAATATGCGTTTGCCAGGTTGGACACTCAATTTTATTTATGAGGAATTTCATCCGAACCACCCTTATGATATTCGCAACAGGTGTAACGAATTTATCGATTATATTTTCCGCGACTCTTATCCCGGCGGAGAACGATATGATCAATGTGTGATAGAGAGTTCAGATCTTTTATATGACGAAAGTGACGACAGTAAATTTAAACGTATGTTGTCGCCAGCACTTACCAATTATTTCGAAGCATTTCCAACAAGAACCTTAGAAGATTTTGAAATAACTTCGCTTGAAAACGACAATGAATTTGGATTGGTAAAATTTAGTCTAAAATACAATGTATTTACAGAAACAAAAGAGAATCTTGAGTTTACCGGTAATGGACAATTTGTATTAACACAGGAATTTGGTTGGTGGATGATTAAGAAAGTGGATATGCCGGGTTTGGAGTTACACTGATTTTTAATGAGGAGAATTATTCGATTAATTTAGGCCCGCTTTTGAATAAACCTAAAATAACGTTTATCAATCTCCTCCAAAAGTTTTAGTAAACTTAACTGTAAAAGCCTCATTGTTAATATAGGGTAATTTCGGATCCAGCCTTGTGCGATAATTATTTATTCCCTGATTTATTACAACAAAAAGATCAGTTCCCTCTTTCGGGTTATAACGAAATCGAATATTGGTGCTCGTTTGCTGACTAAGATCATCGTATTGAAAATATGTTTTAAGCGAATATCTTGTGGTAAAATTATATACCAATCCAAGACGTATTAAATTGCTTTCGTATAAGGTATTTTTTTCTTCCGCAAGATATTTTTCAAAGGTGATATGATTGTATTCGTAGGTGAGTGATACGTTAAAATGTTTATTTACCCAATAAGTAATATCAGGCTGTACATATAATCGTTCTCCGCCGTAAAATCCACCATAGGTTGTATAAATGGATGCTGTATAATTGGATTGTTGGGGAGAAACAAGTGTTATTGCAGTATTAAATGTTTTATATACTCCTGCGGAAATTGCATTGCGTTGGTCGAGCTCCCAATCGAAGAAAAGAGAGTCCTGTTTAAATTCAATAACCGAAATATCGATGGCAGCTCCGTTTTTAAAGTTAATTCCGGTATAAAGATCATTGGCAATTGTTTCCGCGCCTCCGTTTTCAATTTTCCATCTGTATTTATTAAAAGTAGAAATATAAAAATAATTTAAAAGTTTACTGTTCTTTAAATTCCATTGATATTTCAGCGTACCCTTTACAGAACCGTAATCATTTGCATCTAAATATCCCATAACAGGATTCAAATGCTGTCCAACAATATCTAACGTTGCATTATAAATAAATCCCCTTGTAGCCGATTGAAAAAAACCGGTATGAAAGTATAAACTCTCCAAAAAGTCGGGTGTATCAAAATTATCCAAAGTATTCATTAACCCTCCCTCAATAGTAAATTGTTGATTTAATCTTTTAACAAAATCAATTCCAAACGATTGATTCGACAATGCAGAGGTATCGGTATTGGACCTGTTGCACACAATAGCTCCTACAAAACTACCAAGAGAATCTATATCCCTGCGTGTTCTTAAAACTGTGAAATTATGTGGTGAAATAGCTGCAGACTCCACACCTTTTGTCTGCATATTTAATGCACCTATTTGCCATTCATTTACTTTCCCGGTAAGTCTTACTCCTCCTATTATCGGAACAATTACGCCATTTTCATTGCCTATTCTTCTCGTAATAAATAATTCGTTTCCGGAAGGAAATCCAAAACTCAATTGATTGGCAGATTCCAGAAAAAAACTTCTTTTTTCGGGAAGATTTACTTCGTATTTGGAAAGATTTATAATTCTATCATCTACCTCCGCTTGCGCAAAATCTGTATTTATTGTTAGGTCGAGCGTTAAATTTTTAGAGAGTCCATATTTCGCATCCACACCAATATTACTTACAATTTTATCTAGTGTTTCATTTTCAAAAAAATGTTTACGCGTCATAAAATTGGAATTTTTTTCATATTCCGTTCCTTCGGCATTCAATACATTTTCTTCATAATAATTTGCAATGATATAAGGGCTGATATATAAGGGATTTCTGCTTTTCAGATCTTTGAAAATAATTTCCCTTGCATAGGAAAGATTGGTCCAGGTATTTTCTGTATTCGGGTCGCATTTAGGATAGGTAATTAATTCATTTTTCCTTTTAATTAATCTTGCTATCCTAAAACCCATTATCACTTCTTCTTTTTGTTCAAATCGCAAAGAAGAAAAGGGAATTCTGTATTCCGTTGAATATCCAAAATCACCTATATATGTTCGCGCCTCCCAAAAAGTATTATAGGAATCATTTAATCCGCCACCATCCTGTGTAACCTGTGCATCCCAACGGGCATCCAAAGTATTTGCGACAAAGGTTAACCCTGTAATTTTATCGTGATAGGGATCTATAATAAATCCTGTGCCATCATCCTGCCCTAAAGGAAAATCGCGCTCCATTTCCAGTCTAATCAATTTGTCCGGTTCTGAATCATAACTTGTTATACCTACAAATAAATAGGTATCATTATATAGTATGCGCACCTCTGTTCTTTCCGTTGGTGCCGCCCCCGGATCAGGCCCTTCCTGCATAAAATCAAACTCCACCGGAGTTAACGACCATTCTGCTTCATTTAAAAGACCATCCAGCGTTATCTCCGTGGCCGTTCTATAAGGTTGATAAGGAGATTGTGCCGTTAAGGAATGGCTGCCAAAACATAAGAAAATAAAAGAAAATAGGCGGGTTTTCATAATTGTCGGAAAAATAAGAATATTTTTTCAATGGTTGAAATGCCTGATTTAATAGCGTTTTAACAAAATATAACACCTGCTACCAGTAAAAACATGCTACTTGGTATTGCATAGTTCAAAGTTATACCATAGCTTTGCATCATGAATGTAGAAAATGCCCAG
>ENA-ORBV01001193-ORBV01001193.1-microbial-mat-metagenome-genome-assembly--contig:-NODE-1193-length-58492-cov-9.910502_pt1 | contig 58492 bp, 57 predicted proteins | sample MGYA00237777_ERZ505514 | MGnify/ENA primary metagenome ERZ505514 (study PRJEB26160, sample SAMN06269048) | microbial mat metagenome | isolation source: Oligotrophic lake microbial mat | place...
AAAGTCAGGCATGGGAAGGTCAGGGGCTAGGGGCTATAGGAAGTCTAATCTCTTTTTTCTTTATCTTTAGTTCGTCTTTCCTCTCGCCTCTGGCCTGGTGCCTCTCATTTTCTATTCTTGACATCGCGGCATCATTTCCATGATACTGGAAATATGAAAACAAACGACGCGATCCAGAGACTTGCCGCCCTGGCCCAGGCCACGCGCCTGGATATTTACCGGCTACTAGTCCAGAACGGCCCGGACGGGCTGGCCGCTACCGCCATCGCGGAAAAACTGGGCCTGCCGAACGCCACGCTCTCTTTCCATATCAAGGGGCTGACGCAGGCGGGACTGGTGAGCGCCCGGCAGGACGGCCGCTTCATTTACTACGCGGCCAACTATCCGGCGATGAACGCGCTGGTGGATTTCCTGACGGAGAACTGCTGTGGCGGCGGCGACTGTGGCGTCGTTTGCGAACCCGTAAAAACCTCAAAAAGGAAATCCGCATGAAACGCTTCCACGTGCATGTATCCGTCGACGATCTTGCCTCCAACATTCGCTTCTACAACTCTCTGTTCGGCGCGGAACCATCCGTTGTCAAGGACGACTACGCCAAATGGATGCTCGATGACCCCAGGGTCAATTTCTCCATTTCCCGCCGTGGCGATTCTTCCGGAGTGAATCATCTCGGCATCCAGGTCGAGAGTGACGAGGAACTGCACGAGATGCGCAAGAACCTGGAGCGGGCAGGTCGCCCCATTCTCGATCAGGAGAATGCGGCCTGCTGTTACTCGGCATCGAACAAGCACTGGGTGCAGGATCCGCAGGGTATCGCCTGGGAAACCTTCCATAGCCTGTCGAGCATCCCCGTCTTCGGCAAGGACACGCAATCGAACCTGCAGAGAATTCCGGTGAAGGCGGCAGCCTGCTGCGTGCCCAAAATCGACTGAGGCTGTCATGGCGGAACAGATCTACAACGTGCTGTTTCTCTGCACCGGCAATTCGGCGCGCAGCATCATGGCGGAAGCCATCCTGAATCACGCGGGACACGGGCGCTTTCGCGCTTTCAGCGCCGGCAGCCACCCCTCGGGGAAAGTGAATCCCCTCACGCTGGACCTGCTCGCCCGATCGCATCTTCCGATCGAAGGTCTGCGCAGCAAGCCCTGGGACGAATTTGCGGCCACTGGCGCCCCCGTGCTGGATTTCATATTCACCGTCTGCGACAACGCGGCCGGAGAAGCCTGTCCCGTTTGGCCGGGGAAGCCCATCTCGGCCCACTGGGGTGTCGAAGATCCCGCCGCGGTCGACGGCAGCGATGAACAGAAACGGCGCGCCTTCACCACGGCCTTCAACCAGCTTCGCAACCGCATCAACATGTTTGCCAGCCTGCCGCTTGAGAAACTCGACGGGCTCGCCATCAGAAAAAAGCCGGACGAGATCGGCAAGGCATGACCGCCTCGCTCTCCAGGCAGCTCGCAGCGGAGTTTGCCGGGACCGCTCTATTGCTCGCGACTGTGGTGGGCTCGGGCATCATGGGCGAGCGCCTGGCCGGCGGCAATGCCGCCGTCACGCTGCTGGCCAACTCAGTGGCAACCGGTGCGGTTCTCTATGCCCTGATCGTTGCCTTCTGCAAGGTGTCCGGCGCGCATTTCAATCCGCTGGTCACCCTGTGTGCCGCGTGGCTTGGCGAACTGTCATGGCGGCGTGTCGGCCCTTTTATCGCGGTCCAGTCTGCGGGGGCGGTGGCGGGTGTCGTGCTGGCACACTGGATGTTCGAACTGCCTGCTGTCTCTGCATCGCAACACGTTCGCGCAGGCTATGCGCAAATGGGCAGCGAACTGTTGGCGACATTCGGATTGCTGACAGTCGTTCTGAACTGCGGCCGTCATCGGCCCGATTCGGTTGCTGCGGCAGTGGGTTTTTACATCGCTGCAGCCTACTGGTTTACGGCTTCGACCTCCTTCGCCAATCCCGTGGTCACCGTTGCGCGCAGCCTGACCGACAGCTTCTCCGGTATTCGTCCCATTGACGTGCCGGGTTTCATTGCCGCCCAGGCCGCCGGCGGTTTGCTGGCCGCCCTGTTCTACCGCTGGATGATTGGCCCCCTGCCCCCATCCGACGCTTCGGAGGAGCAAAGGCTCGCGTGACGACGGTGATTCGCAACGCGGCTCCGGAGGACTGGGAAGGGGTGAAAGCCCTCCTGATTCGCTGTGCCCTGCCTGTCGACGGGGCGAGGGATCATTTCGCGAACTTTCTGCTCGCCTGCGACGATGCCCGCCTCATTGCCTGCGGCGGGCTCAAGTTTTACGGGGAAGTTGCCTTGCTGCGTTCCGTCGCGGTCGATCCCGGCCATCGCGGCCGCGGCCTCGGCAAATCCCTGGTCGACGCGTTGCTGGCCACCGCTTCAAGCCGGCGCACCGGCAGCATTGTCCTTCTCACGACAACGGCGGCGGATTATTTCCCTCGGATGGGTTTCACGGCCGTGACGAGGAATTCATTGCCGGAAGGCGTGATGGCTTCGGAGGAATTCAAAGGCGCCTGTCCCGATACGGCGACGGCGATGCTGATGAAGCTTGGGTAAGGGGCTAAGGGCCAGGCAATTGCAGCCGTGAAGCGCGTCCCGCCAGACACTCGTCACTCGTAACCGGTCACCTGTCACTGCTCTTTTCACCGCTTCCGCTGAAGCGCGATAGTCGAAATCGTCGCCGGCCGCGGGGAAGGTGCAGGAGCGGGCGCATCCGCGGCACGCAATTCGGCAAGCGCGCCGCGCAACACGCGCGCAGCAGACCGCAGGAAAAGCACCGCAAGCGCGAAGCCGATCAGCAGGTCGGGCCAGCCGGAGCCGGTCCGCCACACGCCGATCGCCGCAATGCCGACCGCGATGTTGGAAGCGATGTCATTGCGCGAACACTCCCAGACCGAACTCATGTTGATGTCGTCGTGGCGGTGGCGGGTCAGCAGCAAGAGGCAGAAGCCGTTGGCAGCCAGCGCAACCACGCTGATCACGCCCATGGTCTGGAATACCGGCACGACGGGGAATGCGAGCTTGTAAACGACTTGGCCGAGCACGGCGACGCCGGCGAGCAGAATCAGCGAGCCCTTGAACAGCGCGACGCGGGCCTTGATCCGGGCGCCGCGCGAAACGGCGTAGAGACTGACCGCATAGGTCAGCGCATCACCGAGATTGTCGAGGGAATCGGACAGCAAAGCGGTCGAGCTCGCCATCAGGCCGGCCGCCAGCACCACCACGAACATGACCGCGTTGATGCCCAGGACAGCCTTCAGGGTCGCCGACTGGCGCCCCCTCAGCGCATCGATCGCACAAGCCTTGTCTTCGCAGCAGTTATCCATCGGTAAAGGATAGCTCGGACTCGAAAATTAAGGCAAGAAGATCGGGACCCTTTTAAGCCGGATCGGGACCGCTGTGTGGACAGGATAGAGAAAAAAGGCAGCGAAAAAGACGACTAGGTGCCCGGCGATGACTGCCGCAATTGCTTCACGAGGATAGCCAGCTCGGACGATCGCGTAAGCAACTACGACGGTTTCGAAAAACTCGACGGCGGTTCCGCCGAACGACGCGATGAAGGGCTGAAGCATGCATACAAATGTTTAATTGCCGTGACTGGCCGGGCGTGCGTTATTCGAAGCCTGAGGTCGCTGATGTAATGCAGCCGTTGCCGAATCCTATCCATTTTTCGTTCGACCATGGCGCAAAATGAACGGAACTTTAAACGAAAAACTCATCATGAATGCCCACCAGTTGTCCGACTGGGTACACACGCCCCCCCATTCGCCCCATATCCCCGTAGACCGATCAGAGTTTGAAAGTGTAGCGAAGGAAAAAATCCTCATCCTTCTGCCTTTGCGCAGCGCCGACCAGCGGATCCTTCTCCTCTCGCGAACGCACTCGTGCCGTAAACGTATGGCGTTTGTCGATCTGCCATTCATAACGGACTTCGCTCAGCACTTCGTTGTTGCGAAAGTCGGGGGATATGAGCCAGCCGTCATCGGCGCGCCCATGCTGAAGGGCAAAGCTGTGCCCAGGCCACAAGTCGAGGATACTCAGTTGCACCTGCCAGGCCAATCCCCCGGCTGCGCCGGATGCTCCTGACCCGATTGCCGCGGCATCAGGCGTGTTGGGCGCATAACCCAACTCGGCCCCCAGGAGCAACTTCGTGCCGCGTGAACCAACAGGCCATTGCACGGTCAGCCGGCCGACGAAAGCAAGATAGTCCTCCTCGCTCCCCGGGGGCCCGCCCGTCGTGTTCAGTGCACGCGGCAGATAGTTGATATCGAAACCGCGCTGCACGATCGCTCCGCTGGGCTCGAGATTTTCCAGCGCCGCAAAGTAACTCACGCGGGATGCCGGATCCCCGAACGCAAGGGGCGGCAATCGGACGTTCGTTGAGCCATCGCTGGCGTTGTATTGAAGGATGACGTGCCCGTTCCAGCCCTCGCTCGCGAGATAGCGCACATGCGCGCCGTCTGTCCATGTGATGTCGACATTCGGGCTGTCGCTTCGATCCAGTGAGCCGCCGGCGAGTCCTGCGAGTTCGAAGGCCGTCTGCAAACGCCCGACCGCAACCTCCCAGCGGGGCGATGGCGTATAGCCAACGAATAGCTCGTCGACCGTGGCGTCGCCGGCGCGAAGACCATCGCTGTCCGGGATGGAGTCGAAGAATTCGAAGTGCGTGTGATTATTCCGTGTCGAATACCGGCCCGCGAGGCGAACCGTAGCGGAGAACTGCGCGCAAGGCCGCCAGTTCAATCCGCCGCGGATCCGCCCGACAAACTGATCATAGTCGTCACTGAGACCGTCTCGGTCGTCCCGCTGCGCCGCATAGTAACCGCCGCGAAAATCGCCGATGGCGTCAACAGTCGACGACAACGGAATGTCACCGAGCGCTGATGTGGCGATCAGTGTCACAACCGTCGTCAGAACAATCCGCCCCAGGAGCAATGCCGAATTCGTACGCATCATTCACGAAGCCGGAGGCCAGCCATGCGGTTCGTCCTGGCAATGCATGCACCATGCGTAAAGCGCGTCATAACGACGATCCCGTGCTTCAACATTTCATGATGATTCAGAAACTGATCAGATAACCCCAACGATACGGCATACAGGCCCGCCGATTCGGGTGTCAGGTCGAGTCTGGACGTATCGGCACCTCTGACGATTCTGGCCAATAGCAGCAGGGCGGGTTCGGCTAGGCGATACTTCCCGACGAAGGCATCGAAGCTGCAGTATTCGCCGGTGTGCGTCAACTCGACGCCGGAACGTCGTAGGGAATCGCGCCTGTTTCCCCTGCCACACGCAGCACTTCGTTTGAGGATACGAGCAGAAACTCCGGCTCCTTGTCGATGAAGCGCATGATCAGCCAGGGACAGGCAACACGGTCGACCTTCGGCCGCTCCCGCGTGATCCATTTCATTGCGGGGGCGCTCCGCCCCACGAAAAATCATCAAAAACCGAGACGCTATCTGCCTTGGTCCAGACCCCAACCGTGCCCGGGCCGGCAATATGATCGTCTTCCAGGTCGATGTACTTCTTTCCGTCGAGAGAGACTTTGATCCTTTTTCCATTGAATTCGACACGCAGCGTGTGCCAGGCGTTGACGGCGACGGGCGCGTTCACGTACAGGATGGTGCGGCGGCTGCCACGCGTAGTGTGATACAGGGAGAGATTGTTCTCCAGGGCATTGGCACGGGCGACATAGTAGTTATCGCCATCTTTCCAGCGCCACACCACGCCGCCGGCCTGATCTTCCTTGCCTTGCAGGGGCTTGAACTTCGCCTCGACGAACCCGTCGGCAATGCCCACGCCCTGCCTCACGCACCATGGATAAGTCCCGCTGCCGGATTGCCTCAGGACGTTCGGCCTGCTCGGGGCCGTCGCATCGGACTCAACTGTCCACTTAGGCGACCCTCGACCCGTAACGCCGCATACCCATCCCGCCGCCAGGGCGCCCGCTTGATACTCATCGAAGCCAATGGTTTCAGCCGCGACATCCAAGGCGACCAGCGCCATGACTACGATCAGTGCGTTGCGTTTCATCCCGATCTCGCTCCTCAATTGCCCGACTGCGTGACGAGCGCCGCTTTAAGTCCTTTCGCGAGCTCCTGTGCCGGTCCTACTCCCCAATATTGGAGGAATACATAGCGGGGCGATTCGCCGATCATGAGGTTGTGGATCGCCACGATATTGATGTTTGCCCGGCGCAGGGCCTTGAGGACACCCTGTACTTCATCCTCCAGCATTGACTTCGTTCTCGAGCAGGACGATGTCGCCCATGACCATGGCGTGGTCGCCGGCACGGGTAAAGGCAGCCCAGGCGGTGAGGCCCTGATCGGGGACCAGCCGCGTGCGGCCAACGATCGCCTGGAAATCCTTGCGCGGGAAGTTGACCTTGAACACGCCCTCCTTCTGATTCAGCGTGCCCTTGAGGCCGGTAAGCTGCTCGATTCGGTCCGGGTCCGGTCCGGCGTCGGCCGCAAACGCTGCAGGAACCAGCCACAGGGTCGTGGCAACGAGCAGCCAGGAAAAATGACTGTGATTCGATTTCATGGATTTAACCCCCAGGAAAGCTGGAAGTTACTTTGCCGCGATGGCTTGGCCGGTCTCCAGGTCGTAGCGAACCTCCTTCACCTTGCCCTGATCGGCGACCAGCACCAGCAGAACCGGCCGTCCGTTCTTCACTTCCGGGATTGCGGAGAACACCTTGCCCTTTTGCTGTTTTTGGGCGGTGTCAATGTAATCAGCCAGTGACCGCCTGGAGAGGGAAATCAGCATCAAGTGTCCGGAAGCGCGGGCCACATGGGGGATGTCCTGGAACACTTCAGCGTGCGGTGCCCAGGGCGATTGTTCCGGGCTGCCGCTGAGTTCCTTCAGGACGTTATGTTCCGGATCTTCGGCGAGGCCCCTTTCCGCCGTGTATACCGAAAGGGACAGCTTCTTGTCGTCATCGAGTTCGTACTTCGCAGAGATGGCCGCCTCGCCGCCTTTGGTAAGTTGCCGGATGCCTTCGGCCATCCCTACCTGGCTGTTGTTCAGGACATTCAGAAGCGCGCCGGTTTCCTCATCGTTGTATTGCTTTGCCAGCGAAATTTGGGATGCGATAACTGCGAGGCCGGCACAAAGCAGCACGGCACCGAACATCCGCAGCCTGGATGGAATTTGACGGAACATATAAGCCTCCTTGGGTTTTGTTAAGAATTCACATGGGTCGCTCATGGCCTGGGAGCCAGTCGTCCCTTCCTGTTAAAGATCGCTCCGCACGGCGGGGCCGATGGCAACCGACATGGGCAGTTGCCTGGCAAGTCATATCCATAACATAATTGTAGGGACTATAACCCTACGAACTAGTTCCCGTGGCGTCCGAACTCAAATCCAGCGGGCCGGCGTGGCTGCTCTTTGTCCTCAGCTTGCAGGGCCAGCAACCGGCCGTACGTATGCGCGTCTGGCGTGCGCTCAAGGCGCTCGGTACAGGTGTATTGCGCGACGGAGTGTATGTACTTCCGAATCGCCCGGAATTCCTGGAGCCGCTAGGGGCACAGGCCGAAGAGGTGACGGCTTCGGGCGGCAGCGCGCAGATTCTCGAGGTGGGAGCGCGCGATAAATTGCAGGAGGCCGAGTTCCGGGAATTGTTCGACAGGACCCCGGACTACGAAAAGCTCATGCAGGAAATTCGCGAGACGGGCAAGGCGCTTGCCAAGACAGACACCGGCCTTACGTCTTCCAGGTTGGCGCGACTCTGGCGGGATTTTGAAATGGTCTCTCAGCAAGACTTTTTCCCGGGCGCGGCGCGCGACCAGACGCGAGACGCGCTGGCGGCTCTGGCCGCGACCGCCAATGCATTGCTTTCACCCGATGAACCGCACGCCGCAGCCGGGCAGATCCGGCGCCTCGACATCGCGAAGTACCGGGGCCGAACATGGGCGACACGTGCCCGTCCATGGGCGGATCGCCTGGCCAGCGCGTGGCTGATCAAGCGGTTCATCGATCCGCGCGCAAAGTTTATATGGTTGAAGAATCCCGGGGATTGCGAGAAAAGCGCCGTGGGCTACGATTTCAACGGGGCTGAATTCACGCATATCGGGGGCAAGGTGACCTTCGAGGTACTGCTGGCGAGCTTCGGACTCGAGGACGACGCCGCACTCGTTAAGATCGGCAGCCTGATTCACTATCTTGATGTGGGGGGCCTGCCAGTGTCCGAGGCGGCCGGGCTGGAGGCCATGCTTCGAGGTGCGCAGCAGCTCCTGGCCAATGACGACGATTTGATGAACGAAGCCGGAAAACTGTTCGAGATGCTCCATGTCCATTACACCGCCAGCGCCTGAAACCGCCACCATTGATGCCGACCCGGATCAGGGGTCCCGCGCTACTTCGCGCAACTGCAAACTTCTTCCTCGTGAGCTGAAGCTCAACGGTAAACCAGCACCGGGATCTTGGAGTGCGTCAGCACTTTCTGCGTGACGCTGCCCATGAGCAGCCCGGCCAAGCCACGGCGGCCGTGCGAGGCCATGAAGATCACATCGCACTTGTGTTTTTTTGCTGCGCTGATGATTCCTTCGTGCGGCACGTTGGCCTTGGTCACCACCGAATCAAAGGGAACGCCCGCTGCTTTGGCCAGCTTGCCGATCGCGTCGCACTGGCGCTGTCCCGCTTCACGTACGCTCCGATCGAACCGGTTAATTGTCTGCTGGTCGATCACATAGGTTTCGCTATAGATTGCCGGCAGCAGCTCTTCGATTGCGTGATAGGCGGTGACTTTGGCGCCGCTCTCTTTTGCGAATTTGATACCGGCCTTGACGGCCTTGTTGGCAATCGGTGAACCGTCGGTCGGAATCAGAATGTGCTTGAACATGAGTTCTCCTTCAGAAGGGATGGTGGCAGGATTGAACGGGAAAAAGACCGGCGGAGCGCTCATAACCATCCCCCGCTAAAGCCCGCTCGCCGCAAGCCGCTGGCGATGTATGGGCACTTTTGCATCGATCGCCATAACAAGCCGGTACGATAATTTTCGATCATCAAGATGATCGGTCCCTGATTGATCCCGAAGTGCCACGGCGATACCCAGCAGTGGGGTTTGACGGATTTGCCGGGGTAGGTCGGGTTAAAAGACGCTTTGAAGCCGTAAGGGTTGGACTCTGTCAATTTGACGTGATGAACACAGTAGTCGAGAGCGGGCACTACGATCTCGGGCGCGAACGGCAGCGATGCCGCCACAGCCCACGGCGCGATGGTGCCATCGTCGGGTCCGTATGGCACGCCGCGGGCGACGTAATCGAAGAAAGTGCGCTCAATGCCGCCCACTTTAATGATGCCGGGGCCAGGGCCCTCACTTGCGGTCAATCCCCAGCAATGGCGGCCATAGCCCGTGAAATTGAGCGGGTTGATGATCGCGTATTGCTGTTGCACATATGTCGCGCGGCGGCTGTTCTCGAAATAGTCGATGCGCTTGCCGCGCATGAAGGCGTCCTGAATGCCGCGAAAGTCGATCCAGACATGCGAGAGCTGGTGCGTGAACAACGACCCGGCGTAGAGATATTCATATCCATAACAGGTTTCCCACCGGTAGGTAGAAGCCCATGCCGCGTAACTGCTCTCGGGCAGCGGATGAGTCGGCGAACCCAGCCCCAGCATGTACAACAGCAGCGCTTCGTCGTAACCTTCCCACCGGTATTTGAGGAATCCGCCTTCGGGCGTCCAGCCGTGTGTAACCGTTGCGCCCTGATTCTGCGCCCATTGCCAATCTGCGCGACGGTAAAGCGCGTCAGCGAGGGAGCGGATTTCATGTTCGCCGGCCGTGTCCGCGTCAAAATAATTGCCCGCGGTCAACGCACCCGCCAGCAGGAAGGCGCTATCGATCGTCGACAGTTCGCATTGCCGGGCGCGGCGACCGGTGCGCATGTCGAGAAAATGATAATAGAAGCCCCTATAGCCGGTAGCGTCGGGTTCAGGGCCTTGCGGGCTGTTCCAGAAAAACCGCAGGGTGTTCAGCGTTCGTTCCACTGCGGCGGCGCGCGGCATGAATCCACGCTCGACACCGACCGGATAGCAGGCTAACGCGAGGCCGGTGGCGGCGATGCTCGCGGGCCAATCCGACTCGTTCTTGTCGATCACAAGTCCGTTAGCGGGATTCGCCTCATGCAGAAAGTAGCCAAATGATTCGCGCTGCAGTTTTTCCAGCTCGGCTTCGACGGTCAGTTTCTTCATCCGCTCTCGCTTTGCTGCCGCTGCTCCACGGCTGGGGCGTCGGGACAGGCTGGAACCGGACCTGATTCCGGCGCAGTCTCGGTGAAAACTGGCGAGAAGCCTCCTCCCGGGATGCGGAAGTTTGTCGTCTGGCCCTGATAGAGTCGTGCCGTGACGAACTGTACTGCGCCGTCATACACGTAGTTGCGCACGTCAAACATGAGCGCATGCGGCGTTTTCTGGACCGCGATCAGGCGCTCTCCCGGAGCTACGTTGCATGGATAGGGCTCCGGTTCCTGGATTCGATCATGGTTTTTCCTCGAGATGGTGCCTGCGCCGTCATCGAGCGAGCGTCGTGTCGACAATGGCTTGCGCCTCTTCCACGATGCGGCGCAGATGATCCGCGCCGCGAAAACTTTCCGCGTAGATTTTGTAGAGGTCCTCAGTGCCCGACGGGCGCGCAGCGAACCATCCATTCTCTGCAATCACCTTCAAGCCGCCGATGGGAGCGCCGTTGCCCGGCGCGTGGCTCAGTATGCTTTGGATCTTTTCGGCGAGATCCGTGGACCGAACCTGTTGAGGCGAGAGCGTCGACAGCATCGTTTTTTGCGCTGGGGTGGCGGGCGCGTCGACCCGATCGAAGGCAGGGTCGCCGGGATCACGGCCCATCCGCGCGGTAATTTCCGCCGAAAGCAGCGCCGGGATGATTCCGTCCTTGTCCGTCGTCCATACCGTGCCGTCGAGGCGAAGGAACGATGCGCCCGCGCTTTCCTCGCCGCCAAAGCCAAGCGAACCGTCGAGCAAGCCATCGACGAACCACTTGAATCCGACCGGCACTTCATAAAGCTTCCGGCCGATTTTTCGGGCCACGCAATCGATCATCTGGCTGCTGACCACGGTCTTGCCTGCGGCCGCTTCCTTGCGCCACTCAGGCCGATGCTTGAACAGATAGAAAATAGCCACCGAAAGGTAGTGATTGGGTGCAAGCAAGCCCGCGCTCCGGGTGACGATGCCATGTCGGTCATGGTCGGTATCGCAGGCGAAAGCGACGTCGAAGTGGTCCTTCAGCTCTATCAGGCCGCCCATCGCGTACGGCGAGGACGGGTCCATGCGAATACGGCCATCCCAATCCACAGTCATGAAACGGAAGGTCGGATCGACGGCTTCATTCACGACTGTAAGATTGAGGCCGTAGCGCTCGGCGATCGGCGCCCAATAGTGGACCCCTGCGCCGCCGAACGGATCTACGCCCAGACGAATCTGCGCACCGCGAATCGCATCCAAATCGATCACGTTGCCGAGATCGCTCACGGCGGGTTGTACTTGAAGCCGCCGCTCTCGGGCGGGTTGTGCGAGGGCGTAATGACAATGCCGTCCGCAAGCCCGCTGGTACGCCCGCGATTGTAGGTAAGTATTGCGTGCGAGATGGCAGGCGTGGGAGTGTATTCGTCCTTTTCGGCGATCATGACTTCCACGCCGTTTGCCGCCAGCACTTCGAGCGCGCTGGCGGCTGCCGGCACGGAGAGCGCGTGCGTATCCATGCCCAGAAACAGCGGGCCGTCGATACCCTGTTGTTTGCGGTACCTGCAGATGGCCTCTGTGATGGCGACAACATGCCACTCGTTGAAACTCTTTTCGAACGCGGAACCACGGTGCCCTGAAGTGCCGAACGCGACCCGTTGCCCAGATACCAATGCGTCAGGCACGTCCGTATAGTAGGCAGTGATCAGTTTGGGTGAGTTCACCAGCATCGCCGGCTGGGCGAGCTTGCCTGCCGAAGAACTCGCTTTCATTGGTCTATCGCTCCGGTCACGGTGGTTAACTCAGCGCTAACGGCCTCACTCATTATCCATCGCAGCGGTATATTCGCCTTCGCGGGCCGCGCTGTTCAGGCGCGCGCGCCGGTACAGCGCCTGCTGCGCGACAGTCTTGTTCGCGCTCTCGCCGCGCCATGCCTTGAGTGCAGGCGCCTGCAGGGCGCGTCCGTACGAAAAGCTCAACACCCAAGGCTGCTTCTGCGGACGGGCGTTCATCGCGTTGAGATTGGCCGTGGCCGTTACCTCGTCCTGCCCGCCGGAAAGAAAATAAATCCCGGGCACCGCCGCCGGCACCGTGCGCCGCAGGCAGGCGAGCGTTGCCTGCGCCACCTGCTCGGGTGCAGCCTGTTCGGAGCACGCGGCGCCCGGCACGACCATGTTGGGCTTCAACAGCATGCACTCAAGCGCGACGCGTTGCCGGTGCAGCGCGTGAAACACCGCGTGCAGCACCTCCTCGGTGATGCGTGCGCAGGTCGCGAGCGTGTGGTCGCCATCCATCAATACCTCGGGCTCGACGATCGGCACCAGGCCCTGTTCCTGGCACAGGGCCGCATAGTGTGCGAGGGCATGCGCATTGGTTGCGATAGCCTGCGGCGTCGGAATGCCGGCGCCGATGCTCATCACCGCACGCCACTTGGCGAAGCGCGCGCCCAGTTGTTTATACTCGCTCAGCCGCTGCGCCAGCCCGTCCAGTCCCTGCGTCACTTTCTCCCCGGGAAAACCGGGCACCGACACCGTGCCCTTATCCACCTTGATGCCGGGCACGATGCCTTGCGCCGTCAGCAACTGCGGCAGCAGCACGTCTGCGGCGCTTTTCTGTTTGAGGGTCTCCTCGAACAGGATGACGCCACAGATGAAAGCGCCCAGCCCGGGCGTGGCAAACAACAACTCCCGGTAGTCGCGCCGGGTCTGTTCCGTGGAAGGCGTGTTCACCGCCTTGAAGCGTTTCTCGATGGTGCCGGAACTCTCGTCGGCCGCGAGAATTCCCTTGCCGGTTGCTATGAGATCGCCAACCGTTCTCACCATCTCTTGCGCATAGGTGGGCATAGCACTTATTTTCCGTGTTGTGGCGTCATAACGTGTGCCGCGTCGTTCCACTGGCGGACGACCGGCTCATTCAGATCGTGGTGATAACCGAGAATACTGAGTGATGCCGTAGTGAGATAGAATTTGCGGGCTTCCACCGCCTGCAGTCTGAGCCAGCGGGCGGTGAGGATACGCAATATGTCCCGGTGCGCGAAGACGAGCACGTCGGCCCCCAGCGCGCGGATCCGTTCGATGACACGATCCGCGCGCACGCTCACCGCTTGCAGCGTTTCCCCGTTCGGGCAACCGTCCTCGAACAAACGCCAGCCGGGGCGCTCGGCCTGGATCTCGGTCGTGCGCCGGCCCTCGTACGCACCGTAGTCCCATTCCATCAGATCGGGCTCGGGCTGCGCGCGTTCACCGAAACCTGCCAGTTCTGCCGTCCGCCGCGCCCGTTGCAGCGGACTCGTGAGCACTCGGGCGAAGTTCAAGCCCTGTAACTGCGTACCCAACTCTCGCGCGTCCCGCTCGCCGCGATCGGTCAACGGGATGTCAGTGCGGCCGGTCGCCTGCCTGCTCAAGCTCCAGGCGGTCTCGCCATGCCGGGCCAGATAGACTTTCGGAAGGGCGCCGCTCATATGCGCTTGGATTTCCTGGTCCCCGTTCCATTCGCTCCCCATTTCCAATTGCGAATCTCCGGCATGTCCTCACCGTATTGCCGGATGTAGCGCTGGTGGTCGATGAGTTTGTCGCGGATGAATTGGGTGAGATAGGCGGCGCGCGGACCCAGACCCGGCACCCGATCGATAACGTCCTTGGCCAGGTGGAACCGGTCGAGGTCGTTGAGCACCACCATATCGAAAGGCGTGGTGGTCGTTCCCTCTTCCTTGAAGCCACGAACGTGCAGATTGTGATGGTTGGCTCGACGATAGGTCAGCTTGTGAATCAGCGAGGGATACCCGTGATAGGCAAAGACGATGGGTTTGTCCCTGGTGAAGAGGACATCGAAATCCTTGTCGCTCAGGCCGTGGGGATGCTCACTCTGCGGTTGAAGCGCCATCAGGTCCACCACGTTGATGACGCGGATCTTGAGCGCCGGGAAATGCTGCCGCAGCATTTCCACCGCGGCCAGCGTCTCCATGGTCGGCACATCCCCGGCGCAGGCCATCACAACATCGGGCTCGCCGCCCTCGTCGTTGCTGGCCCATTCCCAGATGCCCAGCCCGGCGGTGCAGTGCTTGATGGCCGCGTCCATGTCGAGCCACTGCGACGAGGGCTGCTTGCCGGCGACGATGACGTTCACGTAATTGCGGCTGCGCAGGCAGTGATCCGTCACGGACAGCAGCGTATTCGCGTCGGGCGGCAGATAGACGCGGATGACCTCCGCCTTCTTGCTCATGACGTGGTCAATGAAGCCAGGGTCTTGATGGCTGAAACCGTTGTGATCCTGCCGCCACACGTGCGACGAGAGCAGGTAGTTCAGAGAAGCAATGGGCCGCCGCCATGGAATGTGACTCGCAACGTCGAGCCACTTGGCGTGCTGGTTGAACATCGAATCGATGATGTGAATGAATGCTTCGTAGCACGAAAAAAAGCCGTGGCGGCCCGTCAGCAGATACCCTTCGAGCCAACCTTCGCACTGGTGCTCGCTCAACACTTCCATCACCCGGCCATCGGGCGCGACGTGGTCGTCGCCAGCGATGATCTCCGCGGTCGAGCAACGGTTCGTGACCTCGAACACGGCGCCCCAGCGGTTCGAGGCGGTTTCGTCCGGACTGAAAACGCGGAAAGTTGCCGGGTTCAGCTTCACCACGTCGCGGATGAACTCGCCCTGGACGCGCGTGGCTTCGGCATTCACACCGCCGGGTTTCGGTAATTTCACCGCGTAGTCGCGGAAATCCGGCAGGCGCAAGTCGCGCAACAGGAGGCCGCCGTTGGCGTGCGGGTTGGCGCCCATGCGACGCGTGCCTTGCGGGGCCAATTCAGCGACTTCGGGACGGAGCCTGCCGCTCTTGTCGAACAGCTCCTGCGGGCGATAGCTCTTCAGCCATTTTTCCAGGATCTTCACGTGCCCCGGACGGCTCATGTCGCCCATCGGCACCTGGTGCGAGCGGAATGTGCCTTCGGTTGGCTTGCCATCCACCACCTTCGGGCCTGTCCAGCCCTTCGGGGAGCGCAGGATAATCATGGGCCAGCGCGGACGCACCTTGAACCCGTTGGCGCGGGCGTCGCGTTGGATACGCCGGATGTGGGCGATCACGGTGTCGAGCGTCGCAGCCATGAGCTGGTGCATCTTCATCGGATCGTCGCCCTCGACGAAATACGGCGTGTAGCCGTAGCCGCGGAACAGCGCTTCAAGCTCGTCGGGGGGAATACGGGCCAGCACGGTGGGACCGGCAATCTTGTAGCCGTTCAAGTGCAGGATGGGCAGCACCGCGCCGTCGTGGACCGGGTTGAGAAACTTGTTCGAGTGCCAGCTCGTGGCGAGCGGGGCGGTTTCCGCTTCGCCATCGCCCACCACGCAGGCGACCAGCAGGTCGGGATTATCGAACGCTGCGCCGAAAGCGTGCGCCAGGGAATAGCCGAGCTCGCCGCCTTCGTTGATCGAACCCGGCGTTTGCGCGGCAGTGTGACTGGGTATGCCGCCCGGAAACGAGAACTGAGTGAACAGTTGTTTGAGCCCGTGCTCGTCTTGTGAGACATTCGGATACAGTTCGCTGTAGGTGCCCTCCAGGTAGGCATCCTCCAGCGGGGGCTCTAAACGTCCACCAGCTCGTCATCGCGGTGCAAGAGCCGGTACAACGCCGGCAACACCAGCAGGGTCAACAAGGTCGAGGAGATGATGCCGCCGATCACGACAGTCGCCAGCGGTCGTTGTACCTCGGCGCCGGTACCGACATTAAGCGCCATTGGCACGAAACCGAGACTGGCGACCAGCGCGGTCATCAGCACTGGACGCAACCGCGTCAGGGCTCCATCCACGATCGCCTCGTGAAGCGGATCCCCGTCGGCTCGCAGCTTCTGGATAAAGCTGATCATCACCAGGCCGTTGAGTACCGCTACGCCGGATAAGGCAATGAATCCGACGCCGGCTGAGATCGAGAACGGAATATCGCGCAACCACAGCGCCAGAACACCACCGGTCAACGCCAAAGGCACACCGCTGAACACGATGCCGGCGTCCTTCGCCGAGCCGAAGGCCATGAACAGCAGGCCGAAGATCATCAGCAATACGACCGGCACCACCACCGTCAGGCGTTGGCTGGCCGAAATGAGTTGCTGGAAGGTGCCGCCGTACTCGACCCAGGTGCCCTCTGGTAATTCGATCCCCGTAGTGATTTCGGCGCGTAGCTCCTCGACGAACGATCCCAGGTCACGGCCACGCACGTTGGCTGTGATCACAACCCGCCGCTTGCCATTTTCCCGGCTGATCTGGTTGGGGCCGAGTTCGATTTCGATGCTGGCGACCGCACTCAGCGGAATATGGCGTGGGGACGACAAGACTGCTCCGCCGTCATCTGCACCGGTGTTCGCAGGCAGCGCAATCGGCAGATCCGAGAGGCTCCTGGGATCCTGGCGTTGCCCCTCAGGCAGGCGCACGACGATGTCGAAGCGACGGTCGCCCTCGAACACCTGCCCCGCGCTGGCGCCGCCGAGTGCAATCGACACCGTGTCCTGGATATCGGCCACCGCCAGGCCATACCTCGCCAGCGCTGCCCGGTTCGGAGTAATAGTCATCAATGGCAAGCCGGTGACCTGCTCCAGTTTCACGTCTGCCGCCCCGCGGATGCCCGCGGCAACAGCTTCGACCTGTTCCCCGACCTCGGCCAGTTGCGTCAGGTCATCCCCATAGAGCTTGATCGCGACCTCGGCACGGACGCCGGAAATCAACTCGTTCATGCGCATCTGTACCGGCTGGGTGAACTCGTAGTTGTTGCCAGGAATGGCACGCACGGCGGTTTCCATCTCGGCAATCAACTCGGCCTTCGGCTTGCGCGGGTCCGGCCAGTCGGCGCGGTCCTTGATCATGATGAAAGTGTCGGCGACCGACGGCGGCATTGGATCGGTGGCGACCTCCGCAGTGCCCAGTTTCGCAACGACCTGGTCGACCTCGGGGAATTGCTTGATCCGGGCCTCGAGTTGCTTTTGCATGCCGATGGCCTGGGTAAGACTGGTGCCCGGAATGCGCAGCGCGTGCAGGGCAATGTCGCCCTCATCCAGATTGGGGATGAACTCAGTCCCCAGACGCGTCGCCAGCAGGCCTGCGAGTACCGTCAACACCACTGCGGCCGCTACGACGAATTTGCGCATCGCCAACGCCTTATGCAGAACCGGCTCGTAGACACGATTCAGCACCCGCATCACCCGGGTTTCTTTTTCCTCGACCTTCCCGGTGACGAACTGCGCCACCGCGGCCGGCACGAAGGTAAGCGACAGTGCCATCGCGGCAGTCAGAGCCATAACAACAGTTATGGCCATCGGATGGAAGGTCTTTCCTTCGACGCCTGTCAAAGCGAAGATCGGCAGATACACCGCTGCGATGATGAACAGGCCGAACAAGCTCGGCTTGATCACCTCGGCGCTGGCGCTCGCTGCCAGAACAAAACGCTCCTCGCGGGTCAACAAGCGTCCGAGCACATGCTGGCGCTCGCCGAAGCGGCGCAGGCAGTTTTCGACGATGATTACCGCCCCATCGACGATGAGTCCGAAGTCCAGCGCACCCAGGCTCATCAGGTTCGCCGAGACCCTGTTCTGTACCATGCCGGTAATGGTCAGCAGCATCGTCAGCGGAATCACCGCTGCGGTGATCAGCGCGGCACGCAGGTTACCGAGCAGCAGAAACAGGACTGCCACCACCAATAGTGCGCCCTCCAGCAGGTTCTTTTGCACGGTGGCAATGCTGCGATCGACGAGGTTGGTGCGATCGTAGACGGCGCGTGCGCTGACGCCGTCGGACAAGGATTCGTCGATCTCCTTGAGCTTGGCGCCCGCACGCTGTGCAACTTCCCGGCTGTTTTCGCCGATCAGCATGAACACCGTACCAAGCACCACTTCGCGGCCATCCTTGGTCGCCGCACCCGTGCGCAGTTCAGATCCCTCACCCACTTCGGCGACATCGCTGATGCGCAGCGGCAGTCCGTCGCGCATGGCCACCACCACCTGGCGCAGACCCGCGGCATCGCTTATCTGGCCGGGCATGCGAATCAGATACTGTTCGCCGGAGCGTTCGGTATACCCGGCGCCGACGCTGGCGTTATTGCGCTCGATCGCAACCAGCAGATCGCGCAACGTCAGATCATAAGCGAGCAATTTGGCCGGAGCGGGCATGACATGGAACTGGCGGACATGACCACCAATGGTGTTGACTTCGGTCACCCCCTTGAGGTGCCGCAACTGCGGTCGTATCACCCAGTCCTGCAAGCTCCGCAGATCAGATGCCAACCAGGGCGTGCCGTCGGCTTTTGTCGCGCCGGGTTCTGCCTCGACGGTATACATGAAGATTTCGCCCAACCCGGTCGCGACTGGCCCCAAGCTCGGTTCCACCCCTTCCGGCAGTTGCGCCGCAGCCTGCTGCAACCGCTCGGCAACCTGTTGCCGCGCGAAGTAGATGTCGGTGCCATCTTCGAATACCACGGTGACCTGCGAAAGTCCGTAGCGGGAAATAGAGCGGGTGTATTGCAGCCTGGCCAGGCCCGCCAAAGCGGTTTCGACCGGGAAGGTCACCCGCTGCTCGGCCTCCAGAGGTGAATAGCCAGGCGCCTCGGAATTGATCTGTACCTGTACGTTGGTGATGTCGGGAACCGCGTCGATCGGCAGGCGGCCGTAGTTCCATATTCCAAGTGCCGAAACGCCCAGCGCCAGGAGCAGGACCAGCCAGCGATGCGCGATCGCGGCTCGAATGATACGTTCTAGCATGGGGGTCCTCAGTGGTCGTGGCTGGCGCCGGATTTTTCGATGTCGGCCTTGATCAGGAAGCTCTGCTCGGCGACGTAACGGGTGCCAGGCTTGATGCCGCCCAGCACTTCGACGTATAGGCCATCGCGCGCGCCCAATTCGAGCATCCTGACTTCGTAGGTCTCGCCGATCTGCGCGAACACCACGGTGAAATCGCGGAATCGCTGCAGGCCCGATTCCATGACGGCCAATGGCACCTCGCGCCTGGCAACAGTCACATCGGCCGATACGGTCATGCCCGGGCGCCAGCGCCCGTCGGGATTGGGAATGCTCGCACGTACAACCACGCTTTGACCGCGTGTAGCCAATGGCAACAAGGTATCGATGGTGGTCTCTGCCGCCGCGTCGCCGGTTGCGGATTTGACGTAGACCTTCTGTCCCGCAGCCAGGCGTGAAGCTGCTTCACCGATTGCATGCAGCTCCACCCAGACCTTCGACAAATCGGCGAGCTCGATCAGTGTATTTCCATCGGCAACGTCACCGACATTGGTGTTGCGCACCAGAACCACGCCGTCAAACGGTGCGGTAACCGGATAGCTGCGCATGCTTTCGTTGCCCTCGACGACCACCAAGGTCTGCCCTCGACGCACGTGCTGACCTTGCTGCGCATGGACTGCCTTCACAATTCCGGGGAAACGGGCCTTGACTGCAGCATGACGGTTGGCGTTTAACGCGACGCTGCCGATGAGATGTGCGTTGTCGCGGATTACGGCCGGGCCAGCGACCTCAACCTTCACCCCCGCGTCGCTGGCAACTGCGTCCGGAATCGTGGTGCGGCCTTCGTACGATGCGAATCCCCAGTGGTATGTTTTGCCACCGTACCTGGCGTCGACCTTGACATCGAACGAGTGCGGCTCGACCACCGTGCCACTGCCGGTCAGGTAGTCGTTCTCCGGCCTGAACGTGAAGCGATTGACCTCACCATCGAGACGGCCCAACTCGACGCTCGTTTCGACTTCCGATGGTTTCAGCGGCTTGCCGCCTTGATACACATACAAACGGTATTGCGGCGGCACATTGGTCTCGAATATGGTGACTTCGAGCGCAAAATCGCCCTCGCGCAGCATGCGGCCGCGGTGCGGGCCGCGCTCGAACTCCGCGTCCGCCGCTAGACCTTCTGCTGGTTCTTCGACCGGGACGGATTCACCGCAGGCTGCGAGCGCCAAAGCGAATGCAATGGAATAAAAGAGACGAGCAATCATGGCCTGGAACCCGATGAGATGGCGGTGAGGCGTTCGACCTCGACCAGAACAGTGTGATAACGGGCGGCGGCATCGACGCTCCGCTTGCGCAGATCGAACAACGTCCGTTGTGCCTGCGCGAGCGCGATGAACGAGAAGCGTCCGGCCTCGAAGCCACGACGGGTAAATGCAAGTGCCTGATCCGCCTTCGGCAACATTTGCGTACGCACCGCGTCGTACTCGTTGCGGGCGTGCATCAGTTCCTGGTACCTCTCAAACAGGATCTGATGACCCTCGACGCGCTGGGATTCGCGCCGTGCCTGCAGGGCCACAAACTGCGCGTCGGCTTCCGCAATGCCCAGCGAGGCGCGAGGTTTGCTGCCGAAGGGCATCGAGACCGACATCACCAGCGCCTGGTCATTGAGTGCTTCGAGGCGACGTACCCCAAGGCTGAGGTTGATATCCGGCTTGGCGCTGGTTTCCGCAACGCGGCGTCTGGCGGCGATGGCATTGCCTTCCAAAGCCGCGTTACGCTGCGCAGTAGCCATTGGCAGGCGGGCGGCGAGCGCTTCGAAGGCCGGGGCCGAGGGCAGTTCACGGAGGTCACCGGATACGGAAAGGAAATCGGGTTCGAACGCTCCCCAACTGGCTGCCAAAGATACCCTGGCGCTCGCCAACTCGTGCTCGGCATGCTCACGGGCAAGTTCTGCTTCGGCCAAAGCAATCTCCGCCGCCCGCAGGTCGGATTCCGGATTGCGTGCGGCCGCAACCCAACTCGCCACCTCAGCGCGGGTGCGGTCCGCGAGTCGGACTTGCTCGCGAGCGGCTTCCAGGCGTTGCTGGTCGGCGACCACCTCGATAAAGCGGGCGGTTGTGCGGCTGGCAATATCGATCCGTGCGGTGTCGGCCAGATGGCGTTGGCGCGCGACTTCCGCCTCACCGAGCGCCTTCCGCGCGGCCTGCTTGCCGCCAAGTTCGATCACCCGTCCCAGGCGAAGCGTGGCCTCAGCCGATCGGACGCCGCTCATTGAGCCAGTGCCGGCGAAATTTTCCAGGTCGCCCCCGGCAACATAGGGCGTGGGGAGCCCTTCGCGCTCGGCACGTACCTGAATGGCACGCAGATCGGCCGCCTCCGCCAGCAACGAAGGGTTTGAAGCCAGACTGCGCTCCACAGCTTCCTCAAGCCGCAAGGAGGCAACGGCGGGGTTTGGTCGTTCGGGAACGGGAATTGAAACGGGCTGTGCAACGGATGCGCCCACCAGGACGCAGTTCAGCGCACTTCCTGCGATGGCGCAGGAAACAAGCCACGGGATGGGAAATCTCACGAGAATCCTCACTGATCAACGGCAACCATCAGGGGCAGTCATGCACGCGCATGACTTGCCGGGTTTGCCGGGCACACCATATAAACAACTCACCTCACATGAGAGGCAAGCGCTGCATTGGTGTCAGGCGGTCAGTCGAGGAGGGCGTCTGGGGCCGTCCAGATAAAGCGGAGGCCCAGCAAAATCGGAGGTCGCCGCCGGGGACGGCGGACGCTCGGAAAGAAGACGAACAAGCTCAGTATGCAACAGGGCGGGAGCATTGGCTCCCATGTCGGACAGAACATGCTGAACGGATTCTTCAGAATCATCCTGATGATAGGCACCACTACTATCAGGATGATGGTGTGGGGTCCCTTCCCAATGCAACATCGCATGGGCTAAATCTTCCGCGCCTGCGTGGCAAACCTCCACCCCTTGACTAGCCATTGCAAAGGGCTGGCAGAAGATGACGAACAGCAGGATAGCGGCGCAAAACCGACGAAGCATCACCTTGAATCTTTAAGCCAGAAAGTTGAATAGAGTGCCGTTATGGCAACTTGACGGGAAGTGTCGCACATTGTTTGGTGCACTGCCAAGCGATCTGAATTTATGGTGGCTCCATGCTGTCGTCCGAACTCACATAACACGCCACTGCCAAGAGTGGCTGCTGTCATCGTCCGCCCTGAACTGTCGCGTTACTATCAATATCTGGCCAGGCTGCCGCTCCAGTAGAGACACGCGGCGTAAAATAAACCATCCCACTGCAGAACCTGGAGGGCCCCTTGGTGTCCCTTCCGGGTTCGCTGGAAAGAACCAGGAAAATAACAGCCCGATGCATACTCACAATTTGTCTGGATGGACCCACCATCACGTGTTCGACCCTGGTAACGACGCAGGGGAAAGAGGAACGCGCGCCGTCATGTGGATTACCGCTGCCATGATGGTCGTGGAAATCCTGGCCGGCTGGTGGTTCAATTCGATGGCTCTCCTGGCCGACGGTTGGCACATGAGCTCGCACACCATCGCCATCGGCCTGAGTGCTTTTGCCTACGCCGCCGCGCGCCGGTATGCCCGCGATCCCCGATTCGCTTTTGGAACATGGAAGATCGAGATTCTGGGCGGGTTCGCAAGCGCCATTCTTCTTATGGGCATCGCTGCTCTCATGATCGTCGGCTCCGTCGAACGGCTTTTTTCTCCTCAGCAGATTTCCTATCGCGCAGCGATAGCCGTTGCAATCGTTGGGCTCGTCGTAAATATCGTTTGTGCAGTAATACTCGGCAAGGCGCACGATCATCATGAAGACTCCCATGGCCATGACGAGCATGCTCACAATATCCACAACGATCTGAACCTGCGGTCTGCCTATGTGCACGTAGTTGCAGACGCAGCCACCTCTGTTCTCGCGATCATTGCCCTCGCCGGCGGATTATTTTACGGATGGTCGTGGCTGGATCCGGTGATGGGGATCGTGGGCGCCGTGCTCGTCGCTGTTTGGGCAAAGAACCTCATCAAACAAACAGCAAAAGTTCTCCTGGATCGCGAAATGGATCATCCGGTCGTGGGTGAAATCCGCGAAGCCGTCGAGACTGGGCCGGATGCAGGGGAAACCCGGATTGCCGATTTGCACGTGTGGCGGGTAGGAAGGCAATCCTACGCATGTGCGCTTAGCCTGATTACCCATGACGCCTCCCTGACGCCCGAACAAGTCAGGAAGCAGCTCTCCGCGCACGAGGAAATCGTCCACGCGACCGTGGAAATCCAGCGCTGCCAATAGACCGGCGGCGCCAGGGTCCGGCGGCATTCGCGAGAGGCGCCATTCTGTTCTGTCCCGAATGCATGGTTCGCGTCTCTGGCGGACAGTCTCCCGGCCTGTTCAGGACGTGTTCGTTTTCCGCCGCGAGCGACGCCGGAGCAGGTACACCGCAGGCACCACGAACATCGACAGCAGCGGCGCGGTAATCATCCCGCCCACCATCGGCGCGGCTATGCGCTGCATGACTTCCGAGCCGGTACCGGTGCCAAACATGATGGGCAAAAGCCCGGCGATGATGACCGCCACCGTCATGGCCTTCGGGCGGACCCGCAGCACCGCACCTTCACGGATGGCGTCAAGCAGATCGGCCTCGCTGATCTTGCCCGCCGCCAAACGTGCATCCCAGGCGTGCTTCAGGTACAGCAGCATGATGACGCCGAATTCCGCCGCCACGCCCGCAAGAGCGATGAAGCCCACCGCGCTCGCGACCGAAAGATTGTGCCCGAGCAACCACAGCAGCCAGATGCCTCCCGCCAGGGCAAACGGCAATGTGGCCATGATCAGGAAGGCTTCGTCGAAGCGCTTGAAGGTCAGGTACAGCAGCACGAAGATGATAAGCAGTGTCGCCGGCACGACGATCTTCAGTTTTGCCGTCGCCCGTTCGAGAAATTCGAACTGGCCGGACCAGGAAATGGAGTAGCCGGCGGGCAGTTTCACCTCTTTTTCCACGGCCTGCTGCATGTCGCGAACCGCCGAACTGAGATCGCGTCCACGAATGTCAATGTAGACCCAGCCCGAAAGCCGGGCGTTCTCGCTCTTGAGCATCGGCGGACCATCGGTGATCTGGATCGCCGCCACATCGCCGAGACGGATCTGCGCGCCACGATCGGTCAGCACGGATAGCTGACGCAGCTTTTCGAGCGAATCGCGGACTTCGCGCGGATAGCGCACGTTGATGGGAAAACGTTGCAATCCCTCGACGGTCTCGCCGATGTTGTCACCGCCGATGGCGGCCGAGACGATGCTTTGCACATCGGCGATGTTCATGCCGTAGCGCGCCGCGGCGTCGCGGTCGATTTTTACGTCCACGTAGCGCCCGCCGGTCAGGCGCTCGGCCAGCGCGGACGAGACGCCGGGCACACGCTTGACGATGCGCTCGATCTCGCCGGTGACGCGGTCGATCTCGGCCAGGTCCGCGCCCGCGACCTTGACGCCGACCGGGCTCTTGATGCCGGTGGCCAGCATGTCGATGCGGTTGCGGATCGGCGGCACCCAGATGTTCGACAGGCCCGGCACGCGCACGACGCGGTCGAGTTCCTCGACGAGCTTGTCGGGCGTCATGCCGGGGCGCCACTGGTCGCGCGGCTTGAACTGGATCGTCGTCTCGAACATTTCCAGCGGCGCGGGATCGGTCGCGGTTTCCGCGCGGCCGGCCTTGCCGAACACGCTGGCGACTTCCGGCACGGTCTTGATCATGCGGTCGGTCTGCTGCAGCAGTTCCGCGACCTTGCCCACGCCGATGCCGGGCAGGGCGGAAGGCATGTAGAGCAGGTCGCCCTCGTCGAGCGGCGGCATGAACTCGCCGCCGAGCTTACTCATCGGCCAGACCGTGACCGCGGCGATCAGCACCGCCAGCAGCAGCGTGGTCTTCGGAAAACGCAGCACGCCATCGAGCACCGGGCGATAAAGCGCGATCAGTAGCCGGTTCAGCGGATTGCTGCGCTCGGCCGGGATGCGCCCCCGGATCAGGTAACCCATCAGCACCGGAATCAACGTTACGGCCAGACCGGCTGCGGCGGCCATGGTGTAGGTCTTGGTGAACGCCAGCGGAGAAAACAGCCGGCCTTCCTGCGCTTCCAGGGTGAACACCGGGATGAACGACAGCACGATGATCAGCAGCGAGAAGAACAGCGCCGGCCCGACTTCTGCCGCCGCATCGCCAATGACCCGCCAGTGCGCCTCGCCGCGCAGCCGTTCACCGGGATGCGCGTGATGCCAGGCCTCAATGTGCTTGTGTGCGTTCTCGATCATGACCACGGCCGCATCGACCATGGCGCCGACCGCGATCGCGATGCCGCCCAGCGACATGATGTTGGCGTTGACGCCCTGGTAGCGCATAACGATGAACGCCATCAGTACGCCCAGCGGCAGTGAGACGATGGCGACGAAGGCCGAACGCAGGTGGAACAGGAATAGCAGGCAGACGATCGCGACGACAATGAATTCCTCGATCAGCTTTTGCTGCAGGTTGTCGATCGCGCGCTTGATCAGGTTGGAGCGGTCGTAGGTCGGAATGATCTCGACGCCCGGCGGCAGGCCGGGCTTGAGCTTTTCCAGCTTGGTTTTGACGGCCTCGATCGTGGCCAGCGCATTCTTGCCTGAGCGCATGACGATCACGCCGCCGGCGACTTCGCCTTCGCCGTTCAGTTCCGCGATGCCGCGCCGCATTTCCGGGCCGATCTGGATATGCGCGACGTCGCCCAGGCGCACCGGCACGCCGGCATCGCTCGTCGTCAGCGGAATCTTGCGGAAATCCTCCAGCGATTGCAGATAGCCCGAAGCCCGCACCATGTATTCGGCCTCACCCAGCTCCAGCACGGAGCCGCCGGTTTCCTGGTTGGCGCGGCGCACGGCGTCGATGACTTTGCCGTGCGTGATGTTGTAGGCGCGCAGTTTGTCCGGCTGCAGCACGATCTGGTATTGGCGCACCATGCCGCCGATGCTGGCGACTTCCGCAACGTTCGCGACCGTCTTGAGTTCGAATTTCAGGAACCAGTCCTGTAGCGCGCGAAGTTGCGACAGATCCATGCGGCCACTTCGATCCACCAGCGCGTATTCATAGATCCAGCCCACGCCGGTGGCGTCCGGTCCGAGCGCGGCGCGCGCCTGCGGCGGCAGCCGCGATTGCACCTGGTTCAGGTATTCGAGCACGCGCGAGCGCGCCCAGTACAGATCGGTGCCGTCCTCGAACAGGATGTAAACGAAGGAATCGCCGAAGAACGAATAACCGCGCACCGTCTTCGCCCCCGGCACCGAGAGCATGGTCGTGGTCAGCGGATAGGTGACCTGGTTCTCCACGATCTGCGGCGCCTGTCCCGGGTACGTCGTGCGGATGATGACTTGCACGTCGGACAAATCGGGAATCGCGTCCAGCGGCGTTTTCGACAGCGACCAGATGCCCCACGCGGTGAGCATCAAGGTGGCAAGCAACACGAGGAAGCGGTTGGCGATCGACCAGCGGATCAGGTTCGCGATCATTGCTTCTTCGCCTTCATGTCGTCCATGCCGCCGCCACCGGCTTTGCCCTGCGCGGGGCCAGCCGGTGCGATTTTGGTGATCTGGAACATGCCGCCTTCGGCTTCATGGAACTCGAATGTCACGGTGTCGCCGACGGCGATGTTCTTCGGCAGTCCGCGCGGCGGCGGCACGAAGCCCATGGTCATCGGCCCCCATTGCAACGATGGGATCGGGCCGTGCGAGAGCATGATCGAGTCTTCGTCGATGCTCTCGACCTTGCCCTCGCCGCGATGCGTGGAGGCTGCGGCCTGTTCATGCTGAGCGGCGGGCATTTTCTCCATGCGCTGGGTCGTGCCCTTGAGGCTCGCTTCGGAGTCGATCAGGAACTGGCCGGAGACAACGACTTTCTGGCCGGCCTCGAGGCCCTTGCGGATTTCGGTCTGGCCATCGGCCTGCACGCCGACTTCGACATCGACCGAAGTGAAGCGGCCTTCGCCCTGCGCGACCATGATAACGGTGCGTTCGCCGGTCTGGATCAGCGCTTCGGTCGGCACCAGCAAGGCTTTCTGTTTTGCGCTCGGCGCGAAATTGATCGTCGCGAACATGCCGGGCACCAGACGGCCGCCCGGATTGGCGACTTCGATGCGCACCTTCAGCGTGCGAGTCGCGGTGGCGACCTCGGGCAGAATTGCGCTGACGCGGCCCTTGAAAACGGTACCCGGCAGAGCCGCCGTGCGCACCTCGACCGCATTGCCGGGGCGCACCAGGGCGGCGATGTTTTCGGGGACTTCGGCGTTGATCCAGACCGTGGAAAGCCCGTTGATGCGGAACAAGGCGGCGCCGGCCATGATGGTCATGCCTTCGCGTGCGTCGAGCTCCGTGACGACGCCGTTGATCGGCGCGCGGATGACCATGCGCGCGTGCACTTCGCCGGTCGATTCGACCAGACGGATCTGATTTTCGGTCATGCCGGCCAGGCGCATGCGCTGACGCGCGCCTTCCTGAAGCCCTTGCATGCGCTCGCCCAGCTCGGAGGCCGCAACGCGTTTTGCGGACAAATATTCTTCCTGCGCGGCGACCCATTCGGGCACATAGATTTCCGCCAGCGCCTGGTTCTTGCGCACGGCATCGAGCGGCGCGCGCACGTAGAGTTTTTCCAGGAACCCATTGCTGCGCGCCTGCACCAGCGCCACGTCGCGCTCGTTGTAGGCGACGCTGCCGACGGCTTCGATGGTCGGCGTCAGCGTGCCGAGCACGACTTGGGCCGTGCGCACGCCGAGATTCTGCTGCAGCCGCGGACTGATCTTGACGCTGCCCTCGTCACCGGCTTCATCGGCATAAACGGGCACGAGCTGCATGTCCATGAAGGGCGACTTGCCAGGCTTGTCGAATTTCTGGCCCGGCACCATCGGGTCGTGCCAGTACAGGACTTTGCGCCCCGTCACGTCCGTTTTCTGCTGCGCGCCATTGGAGGCGGTGCTCGCGGGTGCCGGTGCAGCCATGTTCATGCCGCGGTTCATGCCTAAGTGGTAGAGGCCGTAGCCGCCGGCGGCAAGCAGCGCCGCGCCGGCCAGTACGACAATTAGTGTGCGGGATTTCATTTCGACTCTCCGCTGCGCAGGGAAGGCCGGGAGGCGGCGTGCCCGATGTCATCGACCGGGATCAGGAAATTGAGCTGCGCCCAGAGCCGCGCCGTGTCCTGCTCGAGTTGCAGCGCCTGCAGGCGCAGATCGATTTCATTGCGCCGCGCCAGCAGCAGATCCGTCAGGCCGGCCTTGCCGCCCTTGAACGCCGTCAGCGCGGCGCGCGTGCGTTCGCGCGCGAGCGGAAGGATTTCGCGCTGGTACCGGCTCTGGCGTTCGCGGCCGTTTTCCCATTCGCGCAGCATCGTGTCCACTTCGGCGACGTGCGCGCGCAGCAAGTCATCGCGCTGCGCCCGCACCTGTTCGACCGTTGCCAGCCGCGCGCCGAGTTCGCGATCCTGGCGCGTGCGCTGGTTCCACTGCAGCGGCACGGAGAAGCCAAGCGACACCATGTTGGAGTAGGCAGGGCCGCGCACGGCATAGCTCAACTCCACGCTCCAGTCGGCCTTCTTGTCAGCCTGCGCGATGCGTGCGTCGGCGGTGGCGACTTCGATCTGGCGCGACAGCACCGCGACATCCGGATGATGGGCGAGATCCAGTTCCAGCGCGCTGGGGTCTAGCCGCACGGTCTCCATCGGCGGCTTGTCATCGAGCGGGGCGTCCGCAACATCCCCGACCCAGCGCGCGAGCCGAATGCGGGCGGTGGCAATGCGGCGGTTGAATTCGCTGGTGCGTTCTTCGAGCCCGGCCAGCACGCCTTGCGCGGCAAACAGGTCGGCCTGGCTGCCGCGCCCGGCGCGGTAGGCGCTTTCGGCAGCGATGATTTCGAGCTTGACCTCTTTGGCCTGCTCGACAAGTACCGTGGTCATGGCTTCTGCGTAGTAGCGATCGAGCCACGCCAGGGCCGTGTCGCGCTGGGTGGCGGCGATGATCGCGGTCTTTTCCGCGAGGGATTTCTGCGCTTCGCGCTCGTAGCGTTCCGCGCGTAAATGACGTTTGTCCGAGCGGACGATTTCCTGCGACAGGCCGACGCGCTGCTGGGTCATGAAATCGCGCGTCAGGCTGAATTGATCAGGCCCGTCCGCCGGCAGATTGTCGAGGCCGAGTTTGAGCACCGGATCGGGCAGTTGCCCGGCGGCAACCGCCATCTCGCGCGATGCGGAGACAGCGGCATCCTGCGCCGGGATCTGATAGGAGCGCTCAACCGCGCGGCGCTGCGCTTCGGCGAGTGTGAGCGGCGCATCGGCGGCGGACGCGATGCCGGACGCCAGCGTGCCGGCCAGCGCGAGCAGGGCGCCTGCATACGAAGGCTGCCGCGTCGCGCTGTAAGGAATTGAGGACGCTGCGCGCGTCGTAGCGCTGCGCGCAAGGATAACGAGGGCGGCAAGGGATGCCGCGAACAACAAGGCCAAGGATTGCATGATGCCTCCGCAAAGAAAACACGAACGACCGCTGATGCGGCAGATTCAGTGCTTGCGAAGGCTAAAGCTGGAAACTACAGAAACGGATCGATGGAGGTGGATCAGGGGAATGCGAGAGTGAGACCAAAGTCAGCGCGGGGCGGACAACGGCGTCGGGCGAAACCGGAACAGTGAGGCCCTGGATCCCGGGCATCGCCGCGACAGCGACCTGCACCTGTGCACTGCTCTGATCGCCGACCGTGCACTGTTGCAGGCAGGCGTTCTGGTTAACGGTCTTGCCACAATCGCCGTCGTGATCGGATTGCGTAAAAGCCATGGCTGGCGAATGTTCAGCCTCGACGCAGGCCTGCGAAACCCCGATCGCCTGGGCAAAAAGCATCCCCGCCGTGAGAAGGCGGCAGACTGCGCGGCGAATTGTGGGACGGCCAAGTATCACGAATGTCTCAACCTAAAGTTTAAAGACCCTGCTTCATTGTATGAGAAAAATAGTAGCACTGTCGAGCGCATAACAGCCTGGAGATACGTTCATGCACGGTTTCCGGATTCGGCAGTTTAGAACTGCGTCTGTAGCTCTTCTTGCCCGCCGGCCCGTCACAGGTCAATTCAACCCTGCGGACTTTCAGTCATTTGACTGCAATATTTCTCCAGATTCTCGGGCAGATGGTCCGGACAAATGCCGCACTGCTGATTGCCAGGTACGGCATATTCTATAAATCTCGGGTAGGGCAAATTGAGATTTGCCATGATTTCCCGGAACTGCTCCAGCGTGCGGTCCAGGCCGAGTCGCGGGTTTCGCTTCTTTTCCTGTGCAATGGAGGAAACGCGCCGCTCCTGATAGTCATGGCCCGGATAGACGAGCGTGTCGTCCGGCAAAGTAAACAGTTTTTCGGTGACGCTTTTATACAAAGCCGCCGCATCGCCATTCTGGAAGTCGGTGCGTCCACAGCCTTCGATCAGCAACGCGTCGCCGGTGAATATTTTTTCGCCGAACAGATAGGCAAAATGCCCGGCCGTGTGTCCCGGCGTGTGCAGCGGCTGCAACTGAATGCTTCCTACTTTAAACGGCGTGCCTTCTTCGATGCCGACATCGGCGCAAGGCAGGCGGTCGAAAGCCGGCGCCGCAATCCTGCTACCCACCTTGTTTTTCAGCTCGAACGCGGCGGTAATGTGGTCTGCATGGATATGCGTATCCAGGGTATAGGCCAGCGTCAATCCGAGTCGGCGGATTTCCGCGAGGTCACGCTCCATCGCGACGATCACTGGATCAATCAGAATGGCCCGCCCGGTTTCCTCACAGCCCAACAAGTAGGTGTAGGTACTCGACAAGGGTTCAAACAGTTGGTGAAAGATCATCGCGCCCCCTCTGGAAAATGCACATAGAACATATGTTTAAATATATACTATAAATTGATATAATGTAATTCAAATCGAATGTTTTCGGAGCTTGTTTCATGACTATCACTGCGCAAAAGCTGGATCTGCAAGCGATGCGAATTGCCGCAACGAAAGCTGGCGGGTTGCTGCGGGCATTAGCCAATCCAGACCGACTGCTCTTGCTCTGCCAGCTTGCCCAAGGCGAACACTGCGTGAGCGATCTGGAAGATTCAGTCGGGATACACCAGCCCACGTTATCGCAGCAGTTGGGCGTTTTACGCGATGAGTGTCTGGTGAATACTCGACGTGACGGCAAGAAAATCTTTTACAGCATTGCGAGCAAGGAAGCGTTGGCCGTGATGCAAGTGCTCTACCAACAGTTCTGCGCACCGGCCACAGGAGAGAATAATGATTGATTGGGAACACTTCACGCCATGGTCCTCGCTCACCGGCGGACTGCTGATCGGCGCCGCGGCAGCGATACTCCTGTTATTCAACGGAAGGATTGCGGGGATCAGCGGCATCCTGGGCGGACTGTTGCGGCCCATGGCCGGTGATATCGGGTGGCGGATGGCGCTCGTATTGGGTTTGGTGGGCGCCCCGCTCGTTTATGGTCTTGCCGCACCTCCGCCTTCCGTGCATGTCGATGCCGATATGACCACGCTTGTCGTAGCGGGTTTGCTGGTCGGTGTCGGCACACGCTACGGTTCAGGCTGCACCAGTGGACACGGCGTCTGCGGCCTGTCGCGACTGTCACCGCGCTCCATGGCCGCGACGGCCGCGTTCATGATCGCCGGCTTTGTCACCGTGTTCATCGCGCGGCATCTGTTTGGCTAAGGAGAAAATCGTGCAGGTATTGATGGCATTACTCAGCGGTTTGGTATTTGGCGTTGGCCTGATCATTTCAGGCATGACCGATCCATCCAAGGTGATCGGTTTTCTTGACCTCGCCGGCAAGTGGGATCCGTCACTGGCTTTTGTCATGGGTGGCGCGATCCTGGTAGGCGTATTTGCATACCGTTTTGCCACGACGCGATCACAAGCCATTCTGGGCGGGTCAATGCAACTGCCGACTAACCGACGCATTGATCGGCGGCTGGTGCTTGGCGCGCTGGCATTCGGTGCTGGATGGGGTCTGGCCGGGTATTGTCCCGGTCCCGTTCTGGCGTCGCTCGCTACAGGCGGCAGCAAGCCGCTGATCTTCACGATGGCCATGCTGGCGGGCATGGTGATATTCGAAATCCAGGATCGATTTGCCCAGCCCTCCGAAGAAAAGACTGCATAACGGTGTTTCTCCTTTCGTCCATGCACTCTTCGATAGTGGGCGATAACGCACGGCGAGACGATTTATCGAGGCCGGTATGTTGATCAGTGCGGGACTGGGCTTGATCGTCGGCATCATCCTCGCCTTGACCGGGGCAGGTGGCGGAATACTAGCTGTTCCTCTTCTTGTTTTCGGCGTCGGGCTGCGTGTCGCAGAGGCAGGACCGATCGGCCTGCTGGCCGTAGGGATGGCCGCTGCTCTCGGCGCCGTGTTGGGCTTGAAGGCAGGCACTGTGCGCTACAAGGCAGCGCTGCTGATGGCCGGGACGGGAATGCTGTTATCCCCACTCGGCATCTGGCTCGCCAATAGGGTAGATAACCGCGGGCTAAGCATTCTATTTGCGATCGTCTTGCTGTTGGTCGCATACCGCACTTTTCGGCAAGCTCGCGATCACCCGAAAGGGGCTGAGAAAATAGCTGACCGTACTCCACCATGCGTTCGGGATTCCGACAGCGGCCGGTTTGTTTGGACTGCCCGCTGTGCAGGGGTCCTCGCGCTGTCGGGTACTGTTACCGGCTTTTTGTCCGGCTTGCTGGGTGTCGGCGGTGGCTTCGTCCTGGTTCCGGTATTGCAACGCTATACGGATCTGGCGATGCAAGCCGTCGTCGCAACCTCACTGGCGGTCATTGCGCTTGTGTCAGTGTCCGGCGTCGTGTCCGGTGCCCTTGCAGGTAACCTGAACTGGAACATTGCGGTTCCCTTTTGTGCCGGGTCGCTGGCGGGGATGATTGGCGGCCGTCTGATTTCCTCGCGATTGGCGGGCCCGCATCTGCAATACGGTTTTGCAGTTGTTTCCGCGTTGGTCGCTGTCGGAATGATCGGCAAGTCCCTCCTGTAGGCTACCCGACAACCATCAAGGAGGTTCACTAATGGCGCCTGTACTCGCAAGCACGATCACGTGTCCACAATGCGGCTTTGAAAAGGAAGAAATCATGCCGACCGACGCGTGTTTGTTTTTCTACGAGTGCACGAACTGCAAGGTGCTTCTGCGGCCCGTTCGCGGGGATTGTTGTGTTTTTTGCAGTTATGGCACGGAAAAATGTCCTCCGAAACAGCAGGAGCATGGCTGTTGCGGCTAGTACCGTCGCTCCGAGATGCGAATTTTCCGTGCAGTCAGGGCGTTTGAGATTGGGTTCGGGCGGTACTGTCGATGCCATCTGGCGAACTTTGCAAGCGACCGATCCGCATCCAGAAAACAATTCAGGCTGGAACTTTTAACTGGGGTCCTCAAAAGTCTTGCCGCCGTGTAATGCCTGACGATCGAGCGTTACCTGAAGACGGGGAAAGAATGAAGGCAGCGACTGCAAGCGCATTGGTTCTCTTTTCCGGCGGGCAGGACTCCACGACTTGCCTTGCCTCCGCGCTGTCACGCTTCGGGCATGTTGAGACTATCGGATTCGACTACGGGCAGCGGCATTCGATTGAACTCGAATGCAGGCTCAACGTGCTGGCGCGGATGCGGTCACAGTTCCCCATTTGGGCGCAACGGCTCGGTGAAGATATCGTACTTGAACTGGGACTTTTCAAGACGATCAGCGACACGGCCCTTATTCGCGACGTGGCCATCGAGATAGGCGAAAGCGGTCTTCTCACGACGTTTGTTCCAGGGCGAAACATTCTTTTTCTCGCAGCGGCAGCGGCGGTTGCTTATCGCCGCGGCCATGAAATCATCGTGGGAGGGATGTGCGAGACCGACTTTTCGGGTTACCCGGACTGCCGGGATGACACGATCAAGGCGCTGCAGGTAGCACTCAATCTCGGCATGGACAAACGTTTTTGCACCGGGGGAGAGCCCCTCCTGCAGGTGGATTGCGCGCTGACTGAAGCGTTACACGCGCGTAACTTCGAGATTGCAATTGAAACGAACGGTATGGTCGCGGCACCTGAAGGCCTGGATTGGATCTGCGTGAGTCCAAAAGCCGGTAGCGCTGTGGTTCAAAGAAATGGCGATGAACTGAAGCTGGTTTTCCCGCAATCCGGCACCGAACCGAGCCAGTTTGAAGACTGGGACTTCAAGCATTTTTTTCTTCAACCCATGGACGGCCCGCAGAGAGTCGACAATACTACGCTGGCGATCCAGTACTGCCTGCAGCATCCCAGGTGGCGGCTCAGCCCGCAGACGCACAAACTTGTCGGCATCCCCAAGCATAAGTCTCAAAAACCCGACAACCGGGATAGGAAGGTGGCAGTGTGAAAGTTTTCAAACGCTTTACCATCGATGCAGCGCATCGGCTTCTACGAGTTTGCTGCGACGAAGAGAATCGTCAAAGTTGTCGTGTATCGGGAGTCTTGTGAAATGGGTGTCGAGTACGCGGGAGAGTCAGACGCGCAATCAGCCGCACTCGTCCGCTAGACCTCTCGCTGTCGCAGTCGCAAGTCTTACACCTTCAATATCTGGGCAAATCTTAAGCGATGTCGAGGATTACCCGTACGCTTGGGCATAGAAGAGCCTGTCGACGGCACCAGTTTAACTTCCGCTTTGGATTGCTCAAGCAGGACGACGTTCCCGATCGATTCTATTGACACAGCCATCGAATCAGGATTACATTCTAACGATCGTTAGATCGTTAAATCGCATGCGCGAACTGAAGAACCTTTTGTATGAGCAGGTCAGCCGGATCGGCAAGGCACTGGCGAGTCCCAAGCGGCTGGAACTCATTGAATTGCTGTGCCAGAGCGAAAAAACAGTGGAAATGCTTTCGCAGCAGGCTGACATCAGCGTCAAACTCGCCAGCGCGCATTTGAAGGAACTGCGTACGGCCCGTATGGTGAATACACGCAAAGAGGGTAAGTACGTGTTCTATCGGTTGGCCGAACAGGGAGTGGCTGACCTCTGGGTTAACTTGCGGGGGCTGGCCGAAGAACGTCTCGTCGATTTGCAGATGGGACTGAGCTCCATGATTACACACGGCCATGATCTGCGTGGCGTGGATCGCAAATCGATTCTCAAGCAGGCGCGCAGCGGTGAGGTCGTCGTCATAGATGTACGTCCCGGGGATGAGTTCGCGGCTGGACACCTCCCGTACGCGCGGTCATTGCCGCTCATTGAACTCAAAAGGCGGCTGGACGAATTGCCAAGGAACAAGCCGGTGGTGGCTTACTGCCGCGGCCCGTTCTGCATGATGGCCAAAGATGCAGTAGCGCTTCTGCAGAAGCGCGGGTATCAGGCATTCACGCTGGACGATGGTGTCGCCGAATGGCGCGCCCGCGGATTGCCCATCGAACAGTAACCGCCTCCAGGCGGGTTGCTCTACAAGGAGAGGAAGATGTTTTTCAAACAGCTTGCAACAAAGGACTCGTCGCTGTCCTACTTCTTCGGTTGCGGGACACTTGGCAAGGCTGTCGCGGTCGACGTGGTGGCCGGGGATGAGGACTGGTTTATCGAGCAGGCGAGCAAAGCCAAATCCGAAATCACCCATGTTATCGATACCCATATCCATGCCGACCATTACTCGGGCGGCCGAAACCTGGCGGCAATGACTGGTGCGGCCTACTGCCTGCACGAGAGCAACCAGGGATACATAAAGTTCCCGTTTACGCCGTTGCATGATGGCCAGACCATCGAGGCCGGCAATACGATACTCAAGGTCATGCACACGCCGGGTCATACGACGGACGGCGTGTCGCTCGTGGTTACCGACAAGCGCCGCGGAGGTGAGCCGTGGTTTGTCCTGACCGGAGATACGCTCTTCGTCGGCGCGGTCGGCAGACCGGACCTGGCGGGGCGGGAGCGTGAAATGGCCGGAATTCTCTACGATACGTTGCGTAATCGGATTCTGACTCTGCCCGACACGCTGGAAATCTTTCCCGGCCATCAGGCCGGGAGCGTTTGTGGCGCCGGTCTGTCCGGTAAGCCGTCCTCGACTCTGGGTTTCGAGAAGCGCTGGAATCCGGCCCTGGCCATCGACGACCGGGAAAAATTCATCGAGTACGTGGTGCGCGAGATTCCCGTCCGTCCCGCGAACATGGACCAGATTGTCGCGGCCAACTTGGCCGGCTGACGGTCAGCCGACGAAACCATGTCACAAGCTGGCGAACGCCTGCACGGCATTCGCCACAATCGCGAACAGTTTGCCCATCAGTTGCTGCAAGTGTTGCTGGTGGGTTTGACCATCGGCATGATGCGCACGGTCGTGCCGGCACTCGCGGAGAGCGAGTTCGGTGTCCCCCGCGACTCCTTCATGTTGCTCGGCGCTTTTGTGGTCGCGTTCGGTTTCGTGAAGGGCGTGATGAATTTCGTTGCCGGCCGGCTCTCCGATCGCATCGGGCGCAAGCGGGTGCTGCTGCTCGGCTGGTTCGTGGCGTTACCGATTCCGCCGATGCTGTTGTGGGGGCCACACTGGAATTGGATCGTGGCAGCGACGATTCTGCTCGGCATCAACCAGGGGCTCACCTGGTCGATGACCCAGACTGCGAAGCTCGACATTACCCGGCCTGAGCAGCGCGGACTCACCCTCGGCCTGAATGAGTTCTCCGGTTACGTCGGCGTTGCAGTGGCGGGAATCATTACCGGTTACCTTGCCAGTGAATTCGGCGCCCGCAATGGCGTTGCCGCCTTCGGACTCACGGTCATCGTGCTTGCCATAGTTCTTACGATTGTGTGGGTGAAGGACACGCGACCCTGGGCGAGCGCCGAGGCAGCGAGGCATCTGGCGAACCCGCCGAAACACCTGCCACGGTACCCCAACAATATCTCGACCGCGCCGTCGACCTGGGAGGTCTTCACTCTCATGTCCTGGCGTGACAAACGATTGATGGCGCTGAGCCAGGCTGGCCTGGTCGAGAAGTTCGTCGATGCGCTGGTATGGGTGTTCTTTCCGGTTTTCCTTTACCGCCATGGAGTCAGCATCAGCGGCATCGGCTGGGTGGTTGGCGCCTACGGTTTCGTGTGGGGTGGCGCGCAGCTTTTCACCGGGAAGCTCTCCGACCATGTGGGCCGGCACCGGCTCAATGTGTGGGGTATGTGGCTCAGCGGGGCCGGTGTGGGTCTGATGCTCACGTTCGATAACGTGTCGTGGTGGGCGCTGTGTGCCGGGCTGAGCGGATTCGGCATGGCGCTTTTGTATCCAAACCTCAGCGCGGCAGTTGCGGATATTGCCCATCCGCACTGGCGTGGCTCCGCCATAGGAATTTATCGCTTCTGGCGGGACATTGGCTACGCCCTCGGCGCGCTGGGGATGGGATTGGTAGCCAGCGCCACCGGATCCATCGAAAGCGGATTCTGGTTCGTCGCCATTGCCATGCTGTTATCCAGTGGCGTGCTCTGGTTCTGGGGCGAAGAGACCCATCCGAAACTTAACCCCGCCTGATTGGCTTTCCCGTCAGATTACCCACGATACGCAGGGGCAAGCTGCCGGCGAACGAACCAGAGTACGAGTAGCGGGATGATCAGCCATTGCAGCAACGGCAGCAGGCCGGTTCCGATGACCGGCACGCGTGGCATGATGTCGCTGTAGGCCCAGCGTTGCAACATTCCTGTGGCCAGCGCCTCGAAGAGGATCGTCACTACGACCCCGACGCCAAGAAAGATCCCGATGTCCAGTCTGTTCGGCCGCAAAATCCAGCTCCTGTCCTTCGCGAAAATCGCTGTGGCCCAGAATGCGCCAAGGGCGGTCCCTGCATCGCCCAAAGTGGCCAGCGTGCAGGCCTTCACACCCACCCAGTGGGGCTGATCGGCCATGCCCCGGAAGAACGGCACTTGCCAGTATTCCCACGCCAGGTTGAGCAGGAACGAGAACACCAGAACATTGAACTCCGGTGTGCCTGGCAGGCTGGACAACCAACGTGTGAGTCGCAAGGTCTTTACGCTATTGTCCAGTTCACTGGAAGTGTTTTGCAGCGTCGTCGGCCATAAGCTGCGCAGCCATCGCATCAGTTTTTTCCGACCAGGGCCAGCGTGACAAAAAGCGCGTCCACATCCGAGGCAGGCGCGTTCACAACGAAGCCGTGCGAGCGAGCCAGTTCGCGCATCGCATCATTCTGTCGCAAAACGTACCCGACCATTCTCTGCGTGCCGCGACTTGAGAGGAATTCGATCATCTTGCCCAGCAGCAGATGTCCGAGCCCCCGGCCCTTCAGGTCCGAGCGCACGATGATCGCAAACTCCGCGTCGACGTTGTCAGGATCGATGATGGCCCGCACCACGCCCAGCGTCTGCGCCGTGCGGTCGGGCAGGACCCGCACGGCGATGAACGCCATCTCGCGCGCGTAGTCAATCTGGGTCAGGCGTGCGAGTTCGCTGCGAGGCAGTTCCCTGCGTGCGCTGAAGAAGCGCAGCCAGAGGTCCTGCGGCTCCAGCAGTTCGACGAAAGCGCGGTGTTGCGGCTCGTCTTCGGGTCGGATGGGCCGCAGCACGATCACCTCACCCTGCCAATCCACACTCTGAGCCAGTTCGGCCGGATAGGGCGTGATGGCGAAATGCGCGGCACCTGCCCCCGCCTCACGGCTAACGCGCAGGCGCGCGTCGAGCGCAATGACGCCGTCGTGATCGGCCCACAGCGGATTGATGTCGAGCTCGGCCAGTTCGGGCAGATCGGCCAGCATTTGCGACAGCGCAATCAACACGTCGCAGACGGCGTCGAGATTGACCGGCGGGTGGTCGCGATAGCCGGCAAGCAGCTTGGCAACTCGCGTTCGGGACACGAGTTCGCGGGCCAGCACACGGTTCAGCGGCGGCAGTGCGATCGCGCGATCGGCCAATACTTCCACTGCGATGCCGCCGTGGCCGAACAGCAGAACCGGACCGAACAGCGGGTCGACACTCGCCCCGCAGATCAACTCCTGTGCCAGCGGGCGCGTCACCATCGTCTGCACCGTGAAGCCGGCGATCCGCGCCTGCGGCCGCAACTCGCGTACGCGTGTCAACATCTCGTCGGCCGCCTGACGCAGCTCATTCTCGTCGCGGAGGTTCAAGCGCACACCGCCCACGTCGGACTTGTGGCTGATGTCAGGCGACAGGATCTTCAGCGCAATGGGGTAGCCGAGCTTGCGCGCCGCCAGCGCCGCTGCACTGCTCGTAGGCCCAACGGCGACGGTCGGCACGACCGCAATGCCGTAGGCCTTCAGCACCGCTTTCGCCTCGAGCTCGTCGAGCATGTCGCGGCCCCCGGCAAGTGCCGCCTCGATCGGGACGCGGGCCGCAGCGATGTCGGGCGGTCCGTTTTCACTCGCCGTCGGGACCTCCAGCAACAACGCCTGATTGCGGCGATAGGTCACAAGCATGGCGAAGGCGCGCACGGCTTCCTCGGGGGTAGCATAGTTGGGCACACCGGCGTCTTCGAAGATGCGCCGCGCGTCCGCCACCGCAGCGTCACCCAGCCAGCAGGCCATCACACGACCAGCCGCCTGGCAAGCGATCGGCGCACAGGCGCGGGCGATGTCGTCGCTGCGCACGATCGCGGTCGGCGCGTGCAGGAACAGCACCGCGCCGCTGTCGCCATCGGCGAGCAGCGCCTGCAGCGTCTCGGTGTAACGCCGCACCGGTGCATCGCCGATGATGTCGATCGGATTCGCGCGCGACCAGGTGGGCGGCAGCATCGTGTCGAGCTTGTCGCGCAGGCCTTCGCTCAGCTCGCGTAGTGGTATACCGGCCAACGCCGCCGCATCGGCCGCCATCACGCCGGCGCCGCCGCCGTTGGTCATGAGTGTGAGTGCCTCGTCGCGGTTGGCGCCGAAGTGGGCCAGTGTCTCGGTCGCCATGAACAGATCTTGCAGGGTGTCCACGCGCAGCATGCCGGCGCGGCGGATGGCGGCATCGAACACCATGTCGGAGCCGGCCAGTGCGCCAGTGTGGGACGCGGCGGCCTTCAAGCCGTTTCCCGCGCGGCCGGCCTTTACGACGATGACCGGCTTGTTGCGCGCCGCGGCCCGGGCGGCCGACATGAACTTGCGAGGTTGCTCGATCGATTCGATGTAGAGCAGGATCGAGCGGGTGCGTGCATCGCTCGCCAGGTAGTCGAGCAGGTCGCCGAAGTCCACGTCGGCGCGTTCGCCGAGTGACACCATGTGCGAAAAGCCGATGCGCCGTGACTTGGCCCAGTCGAGCACCGCGGTGACGAGTGCCCCCGACTGCGAGACGAACGCCACTTCGCCGGCCAAGGCGTCGGTGTGCGCGAAGCTCGCATTCAAGCCCAGGTGCGGGGTCAGCAGTCCGAGGCAATTGGGTCCAAGAACCCGCAGCAGATGCGGCTGGGCCGCGGCGAGCATCGCCTGTTTCTGCGCGGCGTTAAGACCCGCCGTCATTACAATGGCGGCGCGCGTACCAAGCCGTCCCAGTTCGTCGATCAGGCCCGGCACCGTGGCAATCGGTGTGCACACCACGGCAAGGTCGGGCGCTTGCGGCAGTTCGGCCAGGCGCGCGAATACGGCAATGCCCTCAAGTGAGGCATGCTTGGGATTCACGGCGTAGACCGGCCCCGCGAAATGACCGGCGCGCAGGTTACGCCATACGGTGGCACCCACGCTGCCGACACGGTCCGATGCACCGACGACGACGATTGACTTTGGTTCCAGCAACCGGTCGAGATGGCGAATGCTCATAGTGTCAAGCGATCATGCTCGGAAGCATCGTCTGCATCGCGAATAGCCGGAACAACCCGGTGAGCTGGGCTGCCTGGTGAACCTGCTATCACCCGTGTCCATTCAGAGGCCACCTTCGGCGTCATGCTTTCTGCCCAGTACGCGACTCGCCAGCTTGCGTAGCTCGCTGAAACACAGCACCACGCTGGCCATCGCAGCGCACACCATCCATTGTTCGAATGTCAGCGGCACGGTGCCGAAGGCCAGATTGAGAAACGCAAGGTTGACGACCGCCACCTGCAATAGCACCGACAGTGCGATAGCGCCCCAAAGCCACGGGTTGACGAACAGGTGCGTGAACGCACTCGTGATGTCCGAGCGCGCGGTAAAGCAGGTGAACATGCTGGTAAATACCAGGACCGTAAAGCCCGCGGTGCGGGCAGTGGCCAGGTCGTAGGTGCCCGCGATCAATCCGCCGGGCAGGTAGATATCGATCGTCAGCAGGGTCACCACGGCTATTACCACGCCGGTCTGGATCACGTTCGCCCACATGCGGGCGTCAATCAACCGCTCGCTTACGTGCCGCGGCTTGCGGGCCATGAGGTCGTCAATGGGCGGATCGACGCCCATTGCCAGCGCAGGCCCGGAGTCGGTGACCAGATTGATCCACAGGATCTGCGTTGCCAGCAGCGGCAGCACCACCGCGTCGCCGGCGCCCGTGAGCCCGATCACCCCCGCCCCCACCACACCCAGGAAGACCGTCAGCACCTCGCCCATGTTCGAGGACAGCAGGTAGCGCAGGAACTTGCGGATATTGTCGACGATGCCGCGACCCTCGCGCACAGCCTCGACGATGGTGGCGAAGTTGTCGTCGGCGAGGATCATCCGGGCCGCTTCCTTCGTTACTTCCGTCCCGGTGACGCCCATCGCAATGCCGATGTCGGCCGACTTCAGCGCGGGGGCATCGTTGACGCCGTCGCCGGTCATTGCGACGATGTTGCCATCGGCTTGCAGCGCGTCGACGATGCGCAGCTTGTGCGCGGGCGACACCCGGGCATAGACAGACGTCCTGCGCACCGCCTCGGCGAAGGCCGCATCGTCGAGCGCATCGAGCGCCAACCCGGTCAGCGCGCTGGCGCCGGCTTCCACAATCCCCAGATCCGCAGCGATTCGCGCGGCGGTGCGCGGGTGGTCGCCTGTGATCATGATCACGCGGATGCCAGCCCGATGGGCCTCGCGAATCGCCACCGCTGCCTCTTCACGCGGCGGGTCGATGATGCCGACGGTGCCGACGAAGATGAGGTTTCGTTCCAGCGATTCGGCGGCGTGCCGGTCCTCGCCCGCGTCGAGCGGGCGGTAGGCCACCGCCAGGGTGCGCAGCGCCGCGTCGGAAAGCGTGTCGACGTCCGCCAGAATCCGCGCCCGTAAAGCGCCGTCGAGTTCGACGATCTCCTTCCCCACGCGAGTCCGGGTGCAGCGATCGAGCAGAACGTCCGGAGCACCCTTGGTGATCACCATAACCGCGTCGCCGTGTTCGTGGTCCAGCTCGATCGTCGACATGATCTTGCGCTCGGAGGTGAACGGGATTTCTCCGATGCGCTCGAAACGGCGTTCGCGCCGTTCGGTGACGCCCAGCTTGCGTTCGGCCACCAGGAAGGCCGCTTCGGTGGGGTCGCCGTGAATCTCCCACTCGCCGCCCGCTCCCTGGCGCAAATCCGCATTGCCCGCCAGGCTGCCGCCGCTGAGCACCACGATGTTCTCGTCACGCTGCGGTCCGGCTGCCAGCTCGGCGCCCTCGCGCTCGACCCGCCCTTCAGGCGCGTACCCCACCCCGGTGACATGGGTTCCACCCGAGGCGGTCATCACCCGTTCGATGGTCATTTCCGAGCGGGTCAAGGTGCCAGTCTTGTCCGAGGCGATGACCGAGGCGGAGCCCAGCGTCTCCACCGACGACAGCTTCTTGACGATCGCATTGTGCTTCGCCATCCGCTGCACCCCCAGCGCGAGCACCACCGACTGGATCGCCGGCAGCCCTTCAGGCACGGCTGCCACCGCCAGGGACACGCCAAGCAGCAGGACGTGAATGACATCGGCGGCGCTGCGGATATCGGAGATCAGCAGAATGGTCCCCACCACCACGACGGCGATGATGACGACGGCGATGCCCAGCATGCGCCCGATGCGTGCGACTTCCTTTTGCAGCGGTGTCGGTTCCTCCTCGGTCGCCTCCAGCATTTCGGCAATCGAGCCCATCTCGGTATTCATCCCGGTCGCCGTGACCACGGCGCGACCGGTCCCCTGGGCGACGGCTGTGCCCTTGAAGACCATGTCGAGTTTGTCGCCGAGCGCCGCCGATGCGCTCAGCGTGGCGGCATCCTTTAGGACGGCCTCACTCTCGCCGGTCAACGAGGCTTCCTGTACGCGCAGTGTCGAAGCCTGAACCAGGCGCGCATCCGCTCCGACGGCATCCCCCTCGCCGAGTACGAGCAAGTCCCCGCGCACCAGCCCGGCGCTGGGCACGCGCAGCAACTGACCGTCACGCAGCACGGCGGAGGTCACCGCGGTCATCCGCGCCAGCGCGGCGACGGCGTTCTCCGCCTTGGCCTCCTGCAAGTAGCCGAGGACCGCATTGAGGACAACGACCAGCGCGATGACGATCGCATCCACAGGCCAGCCGACCATGCCCTCGATCACCCAGGCAACGAGCGCGATGGCAACGGCGGCGAGCAACAGATAAACGAGGGGATCATGAAAGTGCGACAAGGCGCGACGCCATGCGGGCCGCCGTGAGGCAGAGCGCAGTTCGTTGGGGCCGTCTTGCGCAAGCCGGCGCGACACCTCCTGTGAAGTCAGTCCGTTGTCGAGGTCTGCCCCCAGCGTCCTTGCCACTTCGTCAGCATCCTTGACGGAAGGATCATCGGGCCTGCCGCCCTTCGCCATGCCGCCTGCCTGATTGCGGGATGCGGCCAAGCCTGGTTTGCTTGCGGCTATTGGCATGGCCCACACAAGCGAGTTGGCCTGAAAAGCGGTTGTCTATGGGCTCGATCGTTCATGTGGATTCCGGTCGCGGGCGTGAATTGGAATGTACGTGCAAATGCGGCATCCCGAGGCTTGGCAGGAAGCCCAGCACCGCGAGACCTGCGGTCAGGACGAAGCAAGCACCCGGCAGGACCACGCCAAAGCCGACCGACGCCGTGAAGGCGGCGAGCATGAGCGCGATCATGGTGGACGCTAACACACCGGCGATGTGCCCGCTGTTGACTGCAGTCCTCATGCACCAATACGCTTGGTGTGTGATCTCATGCGAACAGCAGGAGCCCAAGCCCGGCGCCCGCGGCCATTGCCGCCATGACGGGAAGGCAGCGCCGAAGCAGCGCGCCGCCACCGACGACGCGCACGATACCCAGCTTGAAGACCGCGTTGGCCGATACCGCGAGCACGACGGCGGTCGCGGCTTGCCCGGGCGTCAGGCTGCCAAGGCCGTAGAGGCGCAGACTCGTGAGGGCGATCGCATCCACGTCCACCAGCCCGCTCGCAAGGGCGGCTGCGTACACGCCTTTGCTCCCAACGAGCGCGTCGAGCCAGGCGACCAGCAGTAACACGCCCGCATACAGGAGCGCGAAGCCCAGCGCGGTGCGCAGTTCGGCAGGATTGCCGATCGGCGGCAGCGTCAGCTCCTGCAGGGGACGATTGCGCCGCTGTCCGATGGCGAACACCGCGGCTCCAGCGCAGAGCGCCACGGCGAGCACCGGCCCCAGCACACCGAGAATTCCCGGCGCCGTAATCGCCGCGAGCACCGCAAGACGCACGAGAAGAACAAGATTCGCCGTCACGATCACCACACCGGCCAGTCCGGTGAATTCGGGTCCGCTGCGCGCGTAGCGTGAGTAGGCGAGCGTGGTCGCGGTGCTTGACACCAGACCGCCGAAGAATCCGAGCAGCATCGCGCCATGTTCCCGGCCGACAAGCCGCAGCGCGACATAACCGGCGAGCGACACCCCGCTGATCAGCACTACCATGAGCCAGATATGACGCGGGTTTAGCGCAGCGTACGGACCGAAGCCGCGGTCAGGCAACAGCGGCAGCACGACGAAGGCGACGACAGCGAACTGCAGCATGGAAACGAGATCGCGCCGCTCCAGCCTGCGCGCCACGCCCCTGAGCTCGGCTTTGAAGTAGAGAAGGGCAGTGGCGAGGATGCCGAGGATGACCGCGAGGCGCGCAAACCCCGCCAGGGTCATGGCGCCGAGCAGGTAGCAGCCGATCACGGCCGCGATGGTGGTCGTGCCGGGATCCCTTTCGTGGAACGCCTCGTGATGGTGGTAGTAGGCGGCGATCATCATGAACGCGACCGCGGCCAGACCGACGGCAATGATGGCCGGCGCGGCGAAGGTTTCGGCGAGCGTCGCCGACATGGCGCCCGCGAGCGCGACCAACGCGAAAGTACGCAAGCCCGCCTTTGCCGTCGGATTGCGCTCGCGCTCCAGCCCGATGAGCAGGCCGATCGCCAGCGCGGTGAGATACTGCGGCAGGCGTTCCAGTCCTTGCTCAGCGAGCCAGTCGAGGTTCATCGTTCAGCGGAGTCCCTGGATGGTCGCGCGCTTGGGGAGCGTCGCGTTGGCGGCGACGAGCAACGAACTGCCCGACATGGCGATCGCCGCCATTTCCGGGCTGACATTTCCGGGCTGATGGTCAGCGGATAGAACACGCCGGCGGCAAACGGAAAGGCGACAACGTTGTAGCCCACCGCCCACCACAGGTTCTGGTGCATCTTGCGCAGCGTGACGCGCGACAGGCCGATGGCGCCGACGACATCGAAAGGATCGCTTTTCATGAGCACCACTTCCGCGCTTTCCATCGCGAAGTCGGTGCCGGCGCCGATGGCGAATCCCACGTCCGCCTGCGTACGCGCGGGAGCGTCGTTGGTGCCGCGGTGCCGACTGAAATCGGTCCTGTGAACGATGAACTCCATCCTTTAAGGTACAGGGAGCTCACACCCAGGTCTGTGCGGTAGACAACAGTGTGTTATCCGCATGCGGTTCTGGCACTATCAACAGGTACCCGGCGACTTTCGGAACGAAACCGCCGAACAAAGAGTCTCAACGGTAGCGTGCGAAACCCGGACTTTTCCTGAAAACTATGCTGGATAGCCATTCTATTTATCCAGTAGAAAAAAAGGAAGCTTTAGAACGTATCCTCGATACCGGGTTAGCGGAAGTCGACATAGTGTCGCGAGGCGACCAGAGCGCGCCGTATCGCAAATGGCCTGCAACGGTGCTTGGCGCAGGAGGTTCCTGAGATGACGGAAGTCACCGCGCAGTCTTCGCTGGATAGCTGCGGCAACAGTTGCCAGGCGGCGACCTCGGTCGAGGCGCTGAATCGGTCGTGTTACTGCCTCAGCCTCGACGACGAGGCATTGCGCCGCGGTCTCGAGGCGGATCTGGGCACCCGCGGCCTGTCCCGCGCCATGATCGAGACTCATCCTCACCTTTTCGCGTCGGTGCCCATGTTCGTCTCAAGCGAGCACATCGAGGGGATGGCGCGGGTGATCGGCGCCGTTGAAGCAGTCGTCGCCACGCCACATTTTCGCCACGCGGCGCTGGCCTGGAGCCCGGATATCGCGCACGCCGATCCGGGTTCGCCCGGCGGGCTCCTGGGATACGATTTTCATCTGGCCATTGCGGGGCCAAAACTGATAGAAATCAATACGAATCCGGGCGGCGCTCTGCTCAATGCGGTTCTGGGACGTGCGCATCGGGCCTGTTGCGCAGACGTGGCCGGGCTCGCGATGGCACCGATGGAAGCCGATGCCATTGAGGAAGCACTGTTCGAGGTATTCATGACGGAGTGGCGTCTGCAGCGCAAGGACGCTGCGTTGATGTCCGTAGCGATCGTCGACGAAGCGCCCGAGCAGCAGTATCTATATCCCGAGTTTCTGCTGTACCGGCAACTCTTCAGCCGCCACGGAATCAAGGCGACGGTCTGCGATCCTCGCGAGCTCGTGCGGAAGGATGCGCGGTTATGGCATGGCAACCAGCCCATCGATTTTGTCTACAACCGGTTGACGGACTTTACGCTTGAGCAGCCGGCCCAGGAGGCGCTCAAGCTCGCCTACATAGCGGGGCAAGTCGTTGTGAGCCCGCATCCGCGCGCGCATGCGCTTTATGCAGACAAGCGCAACCTCACTTTGCTCTGCGACGAAACGTTCCTGCGGGAGACGGGTGTCGCCGGGGACACAATTGGCACGCTGCTCGCCGGGATCCCGCGCACCGAGATCATGACGGCTGCAAGCCGGGACGCAATGTGGGCAAAGCGGCGCGAGCTCTTCTTCAAACCTGCCGCCGGGTATGGCAGCAAAGCCGCCTATCGCGGCGACAAGCTCACGAAGCGGGTGTGGGAGGAAATGGCAAAGGGCACCTACGTTGCCCAGGCGCTGGTCGCACCCAGCGAGCGGCACATTGCAGACGAGGGGCACATTGCAGGTCAAGCGGCGGCCAAGGCACTGAAAGCCGATGTTCGCAACTACGCCTACGCCGGGGAGGTCAAACTCGTCGCAGCGCGCCTGTATCAGGGACAGACCACAAACTTCCGCACCCCGGGAGGTGGCTTCGCACCCGTATTCACGGCGACGTCAGGACTTGCGGGCGGCCCGGTCCTTGCCTGACCGATCGGGTCCTGATGCATTTCTGGAGCCGCCCCCGCGGGAACCCACCGTTGCTTCCGGTTCATCACCGGTATGGCTCCCTTTGAAAGCCTCCACGATCGGGCAGGGCCGTGCTGCATCGCCGGCCTCGCAGGAAGAGACCAACTGCCTCAGTGCTGATCGCATGGCCGACATGTCTTTGAGGCGCTGCTCGATTTCGATAATCTTGCTTTGCGCAAGTCGATGCGCGCGATGACGGTCGCGCTTTGCATCGAGAAGGAACAGCGTCTTGATTTCAGAAAGCGTGAAGCCGAGTCCCTGCGCGCGTTTGATGAACTGGATGCGTTCCAGGATGTCACTACCGTAGCGCCGGACCGAACCGTATGCGCGGGCCGGCTCGTCCAGAAGCTTTAGCCGTTGGTAGTAGCGAACGGTTTCCACGCCGACGCCGCCGGCCCGGGCGAGCTGGCCGATGGTCATTGAAGTTGTCTGGCTCATGTGTTGACTCCGTACCGGGGTACGGACTTTAGAGTACATCATCGAGGTAAAGCAACGCAACGAACCACACTGGAGAAATCATGAAGAGCGGACACGAACACGCCGGGCACACGCATCCGGCGCATGCCGGGAGTTGCTGCGCCAAGCCCGGGGCAACGACTGCCCCGGCCGCGGAGTTGTCGGCGCAACTGCCAGCTCAACCGCCCGGCACGGCCAAAGACCCGGTATGCGGAATGAACGTCACCATGGCGACGGCCAAGCATCGGCTCAGCCATGACGGGCAGGAATACTATTTCTGCAATCCGCGCTGCCTGGACAAATTTCGTTCGAATCCCGGGCAGTACCTGAAGCCCCAGCCGGCGCCGGCTCCGGTGCAACCGGGAGCGATCTATACCTGTCCGATGCATCCCGAGATCCGGCAGGATCATCCGGGCATCTGCCCGAAATGCGGCATGGCACTGGAACCGGAAATGCCGACGCTCGATGACGAGGAGAATCCGGAACTCCAGGATTTCCGCAGGCGTTTCTGGTGGACGCTGCCGCTGACCGTGATCGTCACCATCCTGGCCATGTTCGGGCACCGCTTCCACTGGTTCGAAGCGAATGCGCAAAGCTGGATCGAGCTGGCACTCTCCCTGCCGATCGTGTTGTGGGCGGGCTGGCCGTTCTTCGCGCGCGGGGCGCAGTCCATCGTCAATCGCAGTCCCAACATGTGGACCCTGATCGCAACGGGTACCGGCGCGGCGTTTCTTTACAGCGTGGCCGCCACTGTTGCGCCGGGAATCTTTCCCGAGTCGTTCATGTCGATGGGCCGGATCGGCGTGTACTTCGAGGCAGCGGCGGTGATCATCTCGCTGACGCTGCTCGGGCAGATCCTCGAACTCAAGGCACGCTCGCAAACCTCCGCGGCCATAAAATCGCTGCTTGGGCTCTCGCCGAAAACCGCCCGCCGCATCGATGCCGCGGGCGCGGAGGAAGATATACCGATCACGCATGTTCATGTGGGGGATCTGTTGCGGGTCAGACCCGGCGAAAAGGTGCCGGTGGACGGGGTGGTCACCGAAGGCACCAGCGCCGTGGACGAGTCGATGCTGACGGGAGAGCCCATCCCGGTGACCAAGCGCAGCGGCGACAAACTGATCGGCGCCACCATGAATACGTCCGGCACACTGATCCTGCGCGCCGAGAAAGTCGGATCCGCGACCGTACTCGCGCAGATCGTGCAAATGGTCGCGCAGGCGCAACGTTCCAGAGCGCCGATGCAGCGCATGGCCGACCAGGTGGCGGGCTACTTTGTGGTCGCGGTGGTGACTGTCGCGGTTCTTACCTTGCTCGCCTGGGGCCTGTTCGGCCCGGAGCCGAGCTGGGTTTTTGGCCTCGTTAACGCCGTCGCCGTTCTGATCATCGCTTGTCCGTGCGCGCTGGGCCTGGCGACCCCGATGTCGATCATGGTGGCGACGGGAAAGGCTGCAACCCAGGGCATTCTCTTCCGTGACGCCGCGGCCATCGAGAATTTCCGCAAGGTCGATACCCTGATCGTCGACAAAACGGGAACGCTCACCGAGGGCAAGCCGACCTTCGATCGGGCCATTGCCGCCGGACCGTACACGGAAGAGGAGATCCTCAGACTCGCCGCCAGCCTCGATCAGGGCAGCGAGCATCCCCTGGCTAATGCCATCGTGCTTGCCGCGCGTACCAGAAATCTTGCTCTCGAACGGCCAGGCTCGTTCGAGTCCGGCAGCGGCATAGGCGTCAGCGGGACCGTCGGCGGCAGGCAGGTGGCGTTGGGCAATGCGGCACTGATGACCCAGATGAACGTTTCCGTGGATGCCCTGCAAACGCAAGCCGAAGCACTGCGCAATGAGGGGGCCAGCGTGGTCCACATCGCCGTGGACGGTCTCCTGGCAGGGCTGCTGGCCATATCGGATCCCATCAAGGCAAGCACACCCGAAGCGCTCGCCACCCTCAAGTCTCTGGGAATGCGCGTCGTCATGGCAACGGGCGACGGACTGACCACCGCAAAGCATGTGGGGCAACTGCTGGGGGTCGATGAGGTCCATGGCGAAGTAAAGCCGGCCGACAAACTGGCACTGGTAGAAAAACTGCAACGCGAAGGGCACGTCGTAGCCATGGCGGGAGACGGCATCAATGACGCGCCCGCTTTGGCCAAAGCCAACGTCGGAATCGCAATGGGCACCGGCACCGACGTGGCGATGAACAGTGCTCAGGTCACTTTGGTCAAGGGCGATTTGCGCGGAATTGCGCAGGCCCTTGCGTTGTCGAACGCCACCATCCGCAACATGAAACAGAACCTGGGATTCGCTTTCGTTTACAACGCGCTCGGCATTCCCCTCGCGGCAGGCCTGCTGTATCCCTTCACGGGCTGGTTGCTGTCGCCGATGATCGCGGCACTGGCGATGAGCCTGAGCTCCGCTTCGGTCATTACGAATGCATTGCGCTTGAGATAGTTGCGCGGAATTCATTGCCTGTTGCGCATACAAGTAATGTGTAGGTGTTAAGAGAATCCCCTGCGAAAGGGCGCTGAGCGCGCCGCTCGACGGTATAAAAGTTGAAACAGCGAGCGCCTGGTTCGCAGCGCGCCCTTCAGGCACCGAAAACGTCTACGTCAAGTCGTAAAAATTAAACAGGACTACTTTGCTGGCTCGGTTTGTATCAATGTGAATGCCCCGTTTACCTTCTCGGCGACGAAGCTGATCTTGTCGCCCTGCTTCATCTGATCGAGCATTTCCGGGTCTTTCACCCGGAAGACCATGGTCATCGCCGGCATGCCGAGATTGTCGATGGGGCCGTGCTTGATGGTGAGCTTGCCGCTGGACTTGTCCACTTTTTTAACTTCGCCGGTACTCATTTGCGCGTGGCTGTCCATGGGCTTTGCATCACTGTGCTGCTTTGTGGAGTTATCGTCAGCTGCGCTCGCGCCAACAGGTACCGCGAGGCCAAGGGTGACCGCAAGAAGAACTGTCGCTGTGCGTTTCATGTGCTGTTCCTGTTTTGACGTGGATAGTGGAAATCGTATTAACGCTTGACCGCGACCTTGCCCACCATGCCCGCCTCGAAATGGCCGGGCTGCAGGCAGGCGAAATCGAAGGTGCCGGCTTTGGTGAACTGCCAGACCAGCACCCCGGTCTTGCCGGGTTCGACCGAAGCCATGTTCGGGTCGGCGTGCTCCATCTCGGGGAACTTCTGCATCAGTGCCGCATGCTTTTTCAGTTCCTTCATCGGCCCCAGCACCATTTCGTGCTTCACCTTGCCGCTATTCTTCAGCACAAACTTGATGATCTCGCCAGGCTTCACCTCGATGCTCGCCGGTGAGAAACGCATGGTGTCGCTCATCTCGACATCAATGGTGCGCGATACTTTCCCGGGATTCCCGGGTTTACCTACTGCGACCGCGTGACCCTTGCCATGTTTTTTTCCTTCGCCGGCATGGTGCTCATCGCCGTCAGCGTGTGCGATCGCGGCCAGGGGACCAAAGGCGATGGCGAACGCGATGATCAGTGATTTCATTCGCGGCTCCTTTCCAAAGACAATGTTTTAACGGTTGAATGAACGTTTGGTTTCACTTCCTCGGATCAGTGCGAACCATGAGAGCCCCCTTTCGTAACTTGCAAAACTTTTTCACCGGCCTTGGCCGACATTTTTTCCATGTCAGGGGCACGAATCGAGGCTAACGGCTCGCCGGTCCATTCGTAGGCGGTTGTACCCGGCGGTTGTTGGTACCAGCCCGGGTCCTTGTAGTCGTTGCGGCCAAGTCCTTCGCGAATCTTGACTACGGTGAACATGCCGCCCATTTCCACGCCACCGAAGGGACCTTGCCCCGTCATCATTGGCAGCGTGTTGTCTGGCAACGGCATTTCCATGTCGCCCATGGATCCGCCGGTGTCCCCCATCACCATGTAATCGGGTATCAACTTGCTGATTTTCTCGGCCACGCCCTGCTGGTCGACGCCAATCATGGTGGGGACGTCGTGGCCCATTGCGTTCATGGTGTGGTGCGACTTATGGCAGTGGAACGCCCAGTCGCCGGCGTCGCTGGCGTCGAATTCAATGGCCCGCATTTGTCCGACTGCAATGTCGGCGGTTACCTCGGGCCATCGCGCCGACTTCGGCACCCAACCGCCATCCGTGCCCGCGACCTCGAACTCATGTCCGTGTATATGGATCGGGTGATTGGTCATCGTCAGGTTGCCAATGCGAATGCGGACGCGATCGCCTTTGCGCACGACGATCGGGTCGATGCCCGGAAACGCCCGGCTGTTGAAGGTCCAAATGTTGAAATTGAGCATCTCGGCAACTCGCGGCGTGAAACTGCCAGGGTCGATGTCGTAGGCGTTCAGAAGAAAGACGAAATCCCGATCCACCCGATGCAGGCTGGGATCCTTGGGATGGGTGACCCAGAAACCCATCATGCCCATGGCTATCTGCACCATCTCGTCGGCGTGAGGGTGGTACATGAAGGTGCCGGGACGCTTGGCGATGAACTCATAGACAAAAATCTTGCCCGGCTGAATCGCCGGCTGGTTCAAACCGGCTACGCCATCCATGCCATTGGGCAGGCGCTGGCCATGCCAGTGGATACTGGTATGTTCCGGCAATTTATTGGTAACGAAGAGGCGCACCTTGTCACCTTCGACGACCTCGATCGTCGGACCCGGCGACTGGCCGTTGTAGCCCCACAGGTTCGCCTTCATGCCGGGCGCGATTTCGCGTACCACGGGCTCCGCGATCAAGTGGAACTCCTTGACGCCCTTGTTCATGCGCCACGGCAGCGTCCAGCCATTCAGGGTCACCACCGGGTTATAGGGTCGGCCATTGGGTGGGGCCAGCGGAGGCTGCGTCAGCGGTGAAGCCTGGATGGGCGCCTCGGGCAGCGAGGCGGCCTGCACCCTGCTCACCAAGCCGGCGGTCAGCAGCGCCGCTCCCGAGGAGTGCAAGAATTGACGTCGTGTAGACATGATCAGTTTCCTTTTCCGTGCTGTTGATGAGGATCGGGATGGTTTGCCGCGTCGGGTGCGGCTGGTTTTTCCGAGTCCGTCGGTGATGCGGGATTGGTAACGCCCGAGGGCAGCTTGCCGCCGAGGGCCTTCTGAAGATCGGTCTCGGCAAGCCAGAAGCCTTTGAGAGCCCCGATATAAGCGTTGACGCTTGTCACCTGCTCGCGGGCATCGGCGAGGAGTTCGAACACGCTGATCAGCATGCCGTTGTAGCGGAGCAGGTTCTCCTCGGAGATGGTTTTCCGCAGCGGCACGATCTCATCCCGGTAGTGTCTGGCGAGTTCGTAGGCGCTGACATATCCGGCGTAGGACTCACGTACTTCGGAGCGCGCCTTGATCGCGGTTTCGGCGACTCGGTTGACCGCCTGCATGTAGTTGGCTTCCGCCTTGGCGACCCTGGCACCGCCCCAGTCGAAGAGGGGAATCTCCAGACTGATCTCGTAGCCGGTTTCGCGCACACCATTGGGCTCACTGTTTCTCAAGTAACTCACGTCGAGCACATTGAGGAAGCGGGTGGTTTTGGTGAGCCCCAGGTACGCCGCCAATGCCTCTGTCTCGCGTCGCGCCGCGCGGATGTCGAGCCTCTCCCGCATGGCGTACGGCTCGAGGTCCTTGAGCTCGGGCTTGTCGTCGGGCAGCGCAGGCAGTCGCTCGGGGAGCTTGAACTGCAAGTCGTCTCCCCACAGTCCCATGAGCCGGGTTAGCCGTTCCCGCTCGTTGACTCCGCTCTGTTGAGCCCGGGCAAGTTGGGCGACGGCTTCGGCGTAGAACACCTGCTCGCGTGCCTGATCGAGTTTGCTCCAGTTGCCGGCCCGGGCCATGCGCCGGGCCAGATCGGCACCGGCCTCGGCCGCGGTCTTCACCTGCTCGAAATAGCGCACGCTCTCTTGTGCAGCCACGGCCTCGAAGTAGGCTTTCCTGGTCTCCTCCGCGACGCGGAGCACTTCATTTGTGACCAGCAGCTTGGTCTGCTCTAGGCGGCGGCCTTCAATACGCGTCGCCAGCGGAGCCATTATCAGGCTGACGAAATCGAAGGTATAGGTGCGCTCTATGCGCGTCTCGCCGCCTGCACGCGCGCGCAGAAAGGTAAACCCCGGATTGCGCAACCGGCCGGCCTGCACCAAGTCGGCTTCCGCAATGCCAAGCTCAGCGTACGTCGCCTGCAATCCGCGGTTGTTAAGAAGTGCGATCTGCACTGCGTCGTCCACCGATAGCGGCGAGGCGAGCAGTTTTCTCACGGTGGTCTGGACCGTGTCGGCATCGCTGTCGGCACGCACCCAGATGACGTCTTTGTTGATACGGTCCTTGGCGACCTCCTCAACGGTTTTGAAACCGCCGTCCTTGGAGAACGTGGCGCAGCCGCCGAGCAGCAAGGCTGCCAGCGCGAACACGAACATCTTCGGCCGGATTGAACGGGAAGGGTTTGCGTGATTCATCATCGGTTCCTCATTTCGCCTTTTTCATGTCATCGCCTGCCATGCCCTTTTCGAAGCCCGAGATGACATAGCCGGAGCCCGATTTCTCCAGGGTGAACTGCACTTTGTCGCCTTCCGTCACCTGGTCCGCAAGCGCGTTGTCTTTCAGCCGGAAGAACATGGTCATCTTCGGCCAGGCCAATGCCGCGATCGGATCGTGAGTAAGCTTGACTTTGCCATTGGCCTTGTCGATGACTTGCACGATGCCGTTACCGGTAATGCCAGCGGTCTGAGACCTGGCGGACTGGCCGGGCGCGGTTTGTTGTTTGGCCTTCGGCATCGCGTCGTGGCCTTCTTTTCTCATCGGCTCGTCAGCGGCTTTCGAATCCAGGCCGGGCATGGCCTTGTCCGGCATATCGTTCATCGAGTCCATGTCGTGGCCGCCGGCGCCCTCTTTGTTGATGGGCTCGTCGGCAGCCTTTGAATCCATGCCTGGCACGACTTTCCCCGGCATGTCTTTCATCGAATGCATCGATGCCATGCCGGGGTTGTCCGCGACTTCCTTATTGACTTGCTTCCAGGATGTACCTTCCTGCTCCCGGAATGGCTGGTAGTCAGAAAAAGCAGACTCGTACTTCGCTGCAGGGGCCGCGGCACCCGGGTCTGCGGGATCGGGAAGTTTGCCGGACTGCGCCATAGCTATCGCAATGCCCGCAATCAGGGCGCAGGAGGTGAAACAGCCCCTTGCAACCACCCTTTCAATTCTCATCATTTCTCTCCTTGAATCACTGTTCGATAAAACAGGTTCGATAAACTCGGAAGCCACTCATGCTGGCACCCGCCAGGCTGTCAGCGTCGAAGGTTTCGGCAATGCTCGAGTCATGTGGATGATCGAAATCCCCCGGTGCTTGAACTGCACTGAGCTGGCCGCATTCGGCATACCGCAGTCGCGCGCCAAAGCTGAGCTCGTTGCACGGCAGCCGCGTGTGGCGGCGCCGGGATTTCATGCGGAGGAAAGCGAATCCGGCCGGAATGCCGGTCGGTCAGACGATCACCCGCGCTTCAGATAAGCGCGGTCAGGGGGGGGCGTTGGAGTTGCTCGGGCGAAACGGAATCCAGAGACTCGACAGGCAGGAGATCGTAAACCGGACTTCCCAGACTGACGACATTCGAAATTCTGGAAACAATCAATGGCGCACAGGCCAACTGGCAGGCGCCGCAATCGTTGCAGCCCAGGCCGGCGTGCTCGTCCGTGGAGTTGTCCGGATAGACGGGCTGATTGCCGACCGCAGAGTCGTGGTGCTGCATGCCGGCATGCCCTTCATGTCCGTGCTGGGAATCCCCGGATTGAGCATCCACCTGCACGGGAACTGCGACCGACGAGCCTGGCATCGCCGGTCCGTGCTTGCAAAACGGCATGGCCACCGCGCCGTAGCCCTGTAAAGGCAGCCAAAGCGCAACGAATACCACGACCCAGTTTTTCCAGTGACGTGCCATGCTTGAAGTATAGGGAATTTCCACCCGTGTAATCAATGCTGAGACTGTGCGGCGGGCCGGGAGTTCCGGCGCATTCAGTCCTTCCTGAGGGACCGCCCGTTGCCGCTCACTCTTTCTCGGTCAGGATTATCCAGCCCTGGCCCGGGATAGGCTCTCCTTCAAAGGTACCCGGCTGCGCCTCGATTCCCGGTCTCGTCGTTTCATTGGCCTCCCGCCTTTTTCCTGCTCCGCTTCACGCCCTGGACGAGTGCTTGTGAGTGTCCCCTTGTCTGGCCCCGCCCCTTACAATGCCCTTCTGATGCAATGCGCTGATGATGACGACATGCTGATATCCGACCTCCCCTCCCATCTCCGCGACCAGTGGCCGTACGCGCCGAAGTACGCGAGGGTGAACGGCTGGCGCATGCACTACATTGACGAAGGGGCCGGCGAACCGGTCGTACTCCTGCATGGAAATCCGACCTGGGGTTTCCTGTACCGGGACGTGATCCCGCCGCTGCTGAAAGCCGGCTATCGCGTGATCGTTCCGGACATGATCGGTTTCGGGCTGTCGGAAAAACCGGTGAACGAGCACGCGCACAGTCTCGACGGGCACTCGGCGAATCTCGCCGGCTTGATGCAGCACCTGAAGCTGGAGAACATCACGCTGGTCTGCCACGACTGGGGCGGCCCGACGGGATTGAGCTACGCGCTCTCGCACCAGGACAAGATCCGGGCGTTGGTGATCATGAGTACCTGGGCATGGCCGGCGCCACCCGCGGAATTCCATACGCGGATATTTCCCTGGCGCACGATGCATGCGCCGCTGGTGGGCCCCTACCTTCTCGGGCGCCACAACGTGCTCGCCGGCCGTGGCGTCTATCTGTCCGTCGTCGACCGCGAGAAATTCAAGCAACGGGCCATGGGCGCTTACGAAGCGGTGCTGCCCGATCCGGCCTCGCGCCTGCTGACCTGGACCTGGCCGCGATGGATTCCGCTCGACAATTCGGCGCGGGCCAGCGAACGCTTCCGCTGGCTCGAGTCGGAATTGTCGCGATGCGAGCTGCCGGCCATGATCATCTGGGGCCGCGAAGACGACGTCTTCGATCACGCGACGTTCGCAACCCGCTTCAAGAAAATGCTGCCGCACGCCGAAGGCCCGCACCTGGTCACCGGCCGCCATTTCCTGCAGGAAGACTCGGGTCCTGAAATCGCGGCGCTGGTCCTGCAGTTCCTGAAAAAGCTTCCTGCCCGGTGACCCGCAGATGACACCCCGGATCAAAATCATCGAAGCGCCGGCGCTCGCTGGAAAACGCCGCGCATTGGTACTCATGGAGGACAGGGTCGGCCACTATCCGGAATTCCGTGCCTTCTTCGATCGCAGCTTCGACCTCGGCCGCGTCGGGTTGAGCAAACCCGGCTATGTTTCCGCGCCCTCCGCAATGGTCTACGAACTCTGCTTCATCGGCCGCAGCGGCGAAGCGTTTCCGTCGGGTGTGGAAATCAGTGCCATCGTCGATGCGCTGGAACCATTCGACGAAGCCGTCGTCGATCGCGACCTCTGGGAAATCCTGCGCTGGATGATCGAAGGAGCCGGCGCGCCGTGGAACGTGGAGGATCTGGATGCCACGGGGAAGCTGTACCGCATTCCTGCCGCACAGCAGTGAACAGTGGCGGTTATCAGTGAACGGCGATCAGTGAGCAGAGAACAGTGAACGGGTAAGCCGCGGAATGAATGCGGCGCTGTGTGATGGGCTAAGGTTTTATTGATCTAAGCATATTCTTTAAACCGTTCACCGCTCACTGTTCGCCGCTCACTGTTCACCGTTCCGGCGTTGCGTATTTTTTGGCAACGTTCGCCGCCTATATTGATAAACCCCGCCATCAGCGCGATGGTGTATTCCGCTTGTCCGCGAGAGCTAGGGGCGCGTTGCCCACGAGCTCTTCCCTTTTCTCTCAATGGGGTTCCACGCGGAGTACGAATGAAAAAAGCCCGGTTTCCCGGGCTTTTTTTCGGAACCAGCCCCGTTGCCGGGGCGTCATTCAGCCTTTAGATGGGCTGGATGTTGGACGCTTGGTCGCCCTTGGGTCCGGTGGTCTTTTCGAAGCTCACCTTCTGATTCTCTTGCAGCGACTTGAAGCCGTTGCCTTGAATCGCGGAGAAATGGGCAAAGAGATCCTTGCCGCCGTCATCCGGGGTGATGAAGCCGAAGCCCTTCGAGTCGTTGAACCACTTAACGGTACCTGTTGCCATGTTAGATCTTCCTTTAAAAATTTAAATTGGGCTTGCGCCCGAAGGCGGGAATACCAAGAGGACAAAATAAGGAGATCTGAGGAGTACCGTAAGGACGGAGCTACGACGGACCAACTAATATAAGCGCTTGGAACATCCACGCGCCGCCTTTATACGGGGTTAAACGCCCGCAGTCAAAGATTTTCTTCTTTTGTAACAAGCGCCCCGAAGGGGCCGGCTGGGGAGCCCGGGCCTGCCGCCATGCGGGCAAATATCCTGACGGCGCCCCTGAATAGGGGCCATACTGAATTCGCCCCGCGCCGCACCCGGCTCTTGGCGCGACAGATTGCCCCGCATGGGCATCGAGGAAGCCGCCATGAGCTCCGGAACAAAAAAATCTTTCGCCCAGTTTCCCCCGGATTTTCGGCTTCCTGGACCCGACAAACAGGAAACCGGCAAGCAGGCAGGCAAAAAAGCCGCCGCCCCGGCCACGGTTGCAGCGTCTAACTCCACTTATTACCGCCAGGGCGTTCTTGTTCCCGG
>ENA-ORBV01001199-ORBV01001199.1-microbial-mat-metagenome-genome-assembly--contig:-NODE-1199-length-58412-cov-7.002983_pt1 | contig 58412 bp, 51 predicted proteins | sample MGYA00237777_ERZ505514 | MGnify/ENA primary metagenome ERZ505514 (study PRJEB26160, sample SAMN06269048) | microbial mat metagenome | isolation source: Oligotrophic lake microbial mat | place...
ACGCGCGACAGCGCCAGCCGGTGGCTGAGCACGATGCTGATCACGACCAGGCTCAGGAACAGGTAGTAGTACATCGCAACGGAGGTGAACTCCATGCCGAAGACCATGAACGATTTGCTCAAGTCAACGCCGAAAATCTGAAACGCATCGATGCCACTCAAGCCCTTGGGGCCATTGGTGATGTTCACCGGATGGTCCAGGTTGTTCAGGAACACGCGAATGATCTCGCCGAAGCCAAGCGTCACGATCGCCAGATAGTCGCCGCGCAGCTTGAGTGTTGGGGCCCCGAGCAAAACCCCGAACAACGCCGCCAGCCCTGCCGCCAGTGGAAGCACGATCAGGATCGGCACATGGACACCGTTCGGGTACAGCGCGCCAATCCAGGCAAAGGTCTGCGACAAATGGGGTGAGGCCAGCAGCGCATACATATAGGCGCCGACGGCAAAAAACGCGACGTAACCCAGATCGAGCAAACCGGCGTAACCCACCACGATGTTCAGACCGATCGCCAGCAGCACGTACAGCAAAGCGGTATCCGCAATGCGCACCCAAGCATTGCCGAACACCTGCAATCCCATTGGCAACAGGATCAAAGCCAGGCCGGCAATGAAGTAAAGGATCGTCTTGTTGTTTTTCATGTCGTCACTCCTCAAGCCCGATCCGCGACGCGTTCCCCGAGCAGACCGGAGGGGCGCAGTGTCAAGATCACGATCAGCACGACGAAGGCAAAGATCTCGGAATAATGGCTGCCCAATACGCCGCCAGTGAGCACGCCGATATAGCCGGAACCCAGCGCCTCAATCAAGCCGAGCAGGACGCCACCGACCACCGCTCCGGCCAGATTGCCAATGCCGCCGAAAACCGCCGCCGTGAAGGCCTTCAGGCCCGGTAGGAAGCCCATAGCATGTTGCACCGTGCCATATTTCATCGCCAGCATGATTCCGGCGATCGCGGCCAGCACAGCGCCAATCACGAAGGTGGCCGAAATCACCACATCGGGCTTGACGCCCATCAGCGCGGCGACACGCGGATTTTCAGCTGTTGCCCGCATTGCACGCCCGAGCGACGTGTAATTTACCAGCCAGACCAGCGCCACCAGCAGGATCACGGTCAGCGACAGGATCAGCAGATCGGTCGGCGAGATCACCGCCCCGGCGATTTCGTACGGAACCACCGGAAGCAAACTGGGGAACGGTTTCGGATTGGGCTTCCAAATGATCATGGCAAGTGTCTGCAACAGCAGCGACATGCCGATGGCCGTGATCAGCGGCGCCAGCCGTGGTGAGTTGCGCAGCGGCCGATAAGCGACCTTCTCGATCGTGAAGTTCAGCAGCGCCGCGACCGTGCAGGCGACGATGGCCGACAGTATCAGGACGCCCCATCCCGGCATGCCGGGGAAAGCCGGCTGCAACACTCCGGCCACCATCCATGCCGTCAACGCGCCAAACATGAGCACTTCCCCGTGCGCAAAATTGATGAGCTGGATGATTCCGTAGACCATCGTGTAGCCCAGCGCCACCAGCGCGTACACGCTGCCCAGCACCAGCCCGTTGATCACCTGCTGGAGAAAGATATCCATGTAGTGTCGCTCCGATGTTATTGATCTAAGTCGCGGCAACGCGTCGCGCTCTTGGCTTGACGATCACTCACGCAAGTTCCGGACCCCTAGCGCAGTCCGCCCCGTCGACGGGGTTTCCCCAGGGCAATTCTACTGAGGGGCCACCGCGCCCCTGTCGCCAATTCGCCCGGGTTTACCCTCGCGGCCCCGGACGCTTCAATCCAACTTGCCGGCGGCTGCATCGAGCGCCCGCAACTGCGCCAGCTTCTCGGCGATCTTGGTCTCCAGGCCACGTGGCACCGGTTGGTACCAGTTCGGCGGCGCCATTCCATCGGGCAGGTAGGTCGCTCCGGCGGCATAGCCGTTGTCCTCATCGTGTGCATATCGATACGCTTTGCCGTGCCCGAGGTCCTTCATCAATTGCGTCGGAGCGTTGCGCAGATGGGGCGGCACCGGGCGTGAACCATCGTTCTTGACGAACGCCCGCACAGCGTTGTAGGCCAGATAACCCGCGTTGCTCTTGGGGGCCACGGACAAATACAACACGGCCTGCGCCAACGCCAACTCCCCCTCCGGGGACCCAAGCCGCTCAAATGTCAATGCGGCGTCGTTGGCGATCTGCAGCGCCCTCGGATCGGCCAGTCCGATGTCCTCCCATGCCATGCGCACAATGCGGCGCGAGAGGTAACGCGCGTCGGCACCGCCATCGAGCATCCGGCACAACCAATACAGGGCGGCATCGGGACTCGATCCGCGCACCGACTTGTGCAATGCCGAAATCTGATCGTAGAAGTTGTCGCCACCCTTGTCGAAGCGACGCGCATTGAGCGTCAAGGCCTTCTGCAGAAAAGCCGCGTCGACCTGCGTTATGCCGGTGGCGCGCGCAGCCGTGTCGGCCTGCTCGAGCAGGTTCAACAGTCGCCGCGCGTCTCCGTCGGCGTATCCGACCAGCGTGTCGATTGCCGGATCATCGAGTTGCAGATGACCCAGCGCCTGCTGCTGCGCGCGGCGCACCAGCAGCACCAGCTCATCGGACGTCAAAGCCTGCAAGACGTACACCTGCGAGCGCGACAACAAGGCCGAATTGACCTCGAACGACGGATTCTCGGTGGTTGCACCGATGAAGGTCACCAAACCCGACTCGACAAAGGGCAACAGCCCGTCCTGCTGGCTCTTGTTGAAGCGGTGAATCTCGTCGACAAACAAGATCGTCTTCTTGCCCAGCGCCAGGTTGTGTTCGGCCTGCTCCATCGACGTGCGGATTTCCTTCACGCCCGACAAGACGGCAGACAAGGCAATGAACGCGTAACCAAAGGCGCTCGCTGTCAGGCGCGCCAAAGTCGTCTTGCCCACCCCCGGAGGCCCCCACAGGATCATGGAATGCGGCTTGCCGGATTCGAACGCAAGTCGCAACGGCCGCCCTGGGCCGATGAGGTGCGCCTGCCCGATGACATCGTCCAGTGTGGCCGGGCGCAGTACTTCCGCAAGCGGAGCCGCAGGGCTCTTGTGAAACAACTCAGCCATGGTGCCGCCGGCCAGCGGCCGGATCAATGCCGCATCGGGCCATGGTCTGTCTTCACTGGCGAATCAGGTCCGCGCCGGGCGGCGGTTTGAACTGGAATAGCGATGCAGGCAACTGCGGGTTGACCTCGACCTGCTCGAAACGCAGTTCGGACCGTTGCCCGAAGTTGTCGATGATGTCCAGCGCGGCCAGCGAAGGTGTACCGGCAAGGGCACGAAACCCCACGCGCACCGATTGCAATTGGCCGTCTTTTGCCTTCGGTGTCGCCAGCACCCATTGCAGGCCGTCCTTGTCGGGCGCGGCCTGCAGGCTGTATTCGGCGCGCAAAAGTTGCAGATCCGGCGCAGCCGCGATCAACGCGGCCGGCGTTGCACCCAGAACCTGGGATTGCGCCCGCGCAGTGACCTGATTGAGATCGGCGTCGTACATCCACAAGGTCTGGCCGTCGGCCACGATCGTCTGCTCGAACGGTTTGCGGTAGTCAAACCGGAAGCGGTGTGGCCGCGCGAACGCAAAACTGCCAGTCGATGTACGCGTTTTCGCCGCCTGCCCGTCACGTGCCGGCGCAGTCACGACCTGCGTGAAACGGGCTTGCCCGCTTGCCACGTTTTTGACGAACTGCTCGAGACTTTGCAGTCCGTCCGCGCAGGCCCCCGAACCCAGCAGCAAGCCCACCATCACAAAAAGAAGCTTCGACATACGCATCATTCCGCCCTTGCAGGCACCAGTATTTCGCGCTGGCCGCTGCCGCTCATGGCGCTTACCAGGCCTGCCTTTTCCATGTCCTCAACCAGGCGTGCCGCCCGGTTGTAGCCGATCTTGAGATGGCGCTGCACCAGCGAAATGCTGGCTTTGCGGTTTTTCAGCACCACCTCCACGGCCTGGTCGTACATCGGATCCTTCTCGCCCCCGTTGCCCGCTTCACCCACGCCTTCAGATTCGCCATCGACCGTACCGCCCTCGAGCACGCCCTCGATGTAATTGGGTTCGCCCTGTGACTTGAGATAGTCGACGACCCGATGTACCTCCTCGTCGCTGACGAAGGCGCCATGAACACGAATTGGAAGTCCGGTGCCGCTGGGCAGGTACAACATGTCGCCCATGCCGAGCAGGGCTTCGGCCCCCATCTGGTCCAGGATGGTCCGGCTATCGATCTTGCTGCTGACCTGGAACGCGATACGGGTCGGGATATTGGCCTTGATCAGCCCCGTGATCACATCGACGCTTGGCCGCTGGGTCGCCAGGATCAGATGGATGCCAGCAGCGCGGGCTTTCTGGGCCAGTCGCGCGATCAACTCCTCGATCTTCTTGCCCACCACCATCATCAGGTCGGCCAGTTCGTCGATGACGACGACGATGTGCGCCAGGCGCTCGAGCGGCTCGGGCTGCTCCGGCGTCAGGCTGAACGGATTCGGAATGCTCTCGCCGCGCGACTTGGCATCGTCCATCTTGACGTTGAATCCGGCCAGATTGCGCACGCCCATCTTGCTCATGAGCTTGTACCGGCGCTCCATCTCTGCCACACACCAGGTCAGTCCATGGGCAGCCTGGCGCATGTCGGTCACGACCGGCGCGAGCAGATGCGGTATACCTTCATAAATCGACATCTCCAACATCTTCGGATCGATCATCAACAGCCGGACGTCTCGCGCATCGGCCTTGTACAGCAGGCTCAGGATCATCGCGTTGATGCCCACGGACTTGCCGGACCCGGTGGTTCCGGCCACCAGCACGTGCGGCATCTTGGCCAGGTCGGCAACCACCGGATTGCCGACGATGTCCTTGCCCAGACCGATCGTGAGCATGGACTTGGCCTCGTGGTACACACGTGAACCGAGAATCTCCGACAGCCGGATCGACTGGCGCTTGGCGTTCGGCAATTCCAGCGCCATGTAGTTCTTGCCGGGAATCGTCTCGACCACACGAATCGACGTCAGGCTCAGACTACGCGCCAGGTCCTTGGCCAGGCCAACGATCTGCGATCCCTTGACACCCAGCGCAGGTTCGATTTCATACCGGGTGATCACCGGTCCGGGCAAGGCGAGGATCACCCAGACCTCGACGCCGAAATCCTTGAGTTTCTTCTCGATCATCCGGCTGGTCATGTCGAGCATTTCGGTCGATACGCTCTCCTGGCGCGTCTGCGCAGCATCGAGCAGGTCGACCTGGGGCAACTTGCTGTCGGGCATGTCCGCGAACAGGGGTTTTTGCCGCTCCTTCGCCACCCGCGCGCTCTTGGGCACGTCCAGTACGGTCGGCTCGACTGGCACAGGCGTCGGATGGTGGACCTTGCTCTCGACCCGCTCTTCCGTCACGACTTCCTCGCGCTCGCGCGCCGCCCGCTGGCCCAGCGCCTTGTCCTGAACCGCCTCTCGCTTCTTGCGGCTCGACTCCAGCCGCGCGTGCAAAAAGCCACCGATACGTTCGGCCGCGTTGCCCCAGGAAAAACGGAACGCGAGCGACGCGCCAGCCAGACCCAGCAATATGGCGACCAGCCCGGAGCCCGTGAAACCAAGCCAGCGCATCCCGACCGGACCCAACACACTGCCCAGTGCGCCGCCACTTTGACCCGGCAACCTGCCCTCGAAACTGTACAGGCGCGTCCATTCAAGCACGCAGCTCGCGACCAGCAACACAACCAAGCCCGCCCAGAATCCTCCTGGCCCGGACAGCCAGCGCGACGGTAGCGGCCCACCATCGTGCGCGGGTTGGGACACTGATCCATGCCGCAGCCAGCTCGCCAATCCGGACAACCAGGCCCGAACGCCGACGGCCACCAACCACCAGACCGAATATCCGAACAGGAAATAACTCGCGTCTGCCAGCCAGGCCCCCAGCCTGCCTGCACGGTTAACCGTGGTCGCGCCACTGCCCGACGTGGACCACGCAGCGTCGAGCGGGGAAAAACTCAGCAGTGCCAGAAGCCAGAAGCCCATAAGCAGGATGCCGGCCAGCAAGGCCAGTTCTACCGCGAACTTTCCCAGTCCTGTGGCGTTCGCCGGGCGGGCGACCGAACCGCCCGACGCAAGGGTATCAAGTGAAAAAGTCATGCCTCAACCATTTCCTGCGAGCTTACAGCAGGTTCGCAAGGGGCTCGCGCGATGCTCAACGTGGCCTGAGTCGCCTGTCTTTGATCACCAGGCTGCCGTCGTCGCGGGTTTCGACAAATCCCTGCTCTTCGAAATCCTTCATGACCCGGCTGACCATCTCCCGGGACGCTCCGACCATCTTGGCAATGTCCTGACGCGAGATCTTGTCGCGAATGATGCGCTCGTTGTTCTCGTCCGCCGGCGCGCTTTCCATCAGAACGTTGGCTACGCGCCCATATACGTTCATCAGCGCCAGCGACTCGATCTTGCGATCTGCGCTGCGCAAGCGTTGCACAAGACCTTTCATGACCGCCGCCACGGTCGAACTGTTTTCCTGCAGGCAGCGATTGAATTGCGCTCCACCGAGCACCAGTGCATCGGTTTGCACCTCCGCCTCGACAGTTGCCGAATGCGGCTCGTTGTCGATCAGGCTCATCTCGCCCACGTAGTCACCCGGATGCATGGTCGCCAGAATGACTTCGCGGTCGCGACTATCCGTCACGACAACCCGGGCGCGTCCTGCCAGCAGGATGTACAAGGACTCGCACTTCTTACCTTGCTCGACCAGGTTTTCTCCCCGCTTGAATCGCCGTTTGCTGACAGCGCCTGCCAAGGATTCCGCCTGGGATGGCGTCAACATGGCAAACAAGGGGACGCGCCGTATCAAATCCAGATTTGTCAACATCGACATTCGACAATCCTTTGGGAAATGCCCGCTTCATACAATCGGGCTTGGTTTTCTTCGTATATTGTGAGCGATTATGGAGCGACTGGCCTCATCGTTTGCCCCAGATGGCCACCAGCCGCTTTGACTTCCACCTGATTGACAACTCCATGACAACCAACAAACACGCCCGTGTGCTCATTCTGGGCTCCGGCCCCGCAGGCTATGCCGCAGCCGTATATGCGGCCCGGGCCAACCTCAAGCCAATGCTGATCACGGGCATTGCACAAGGTGGTCAACTGATGACCACGACCGATGTGGACAACTGGCCTGCCGACGCACAAGGTGTTCAAGGGCCCGAACTGATGCAACGCTTTCTAGACCACGCCCAACGATTCAACACGGACGTCATCTTCGACCATATCAACAAGGTCGACCTGTCCAAACGCCCTTTCAAACTGACAGGCGATAGCGCCACCTACACCTGCGACGCGCTCATTGTCGCCACCGGCGCCTCGGCGAAGTATCTCGGACTGCCATCGGAAACGGCCTTCATGGGCAAAGGCGTATCGGGCTGTGCCACCTGCGACGGCTTCTTTTACCGCAACCAGGACTGCTGCGTTGTCGGGGGCGGCAATACGGCGGTGGAAGAAGCCTTGTACCTGTCCAACATCGCGAGCAAGGTCTATCTTGTTCACCGTCGCGACAAGTTCAAGGCCGAGGCCATATTGATCGACAAACTCATGGACAAGGTTGCGGCCGGCAAGATCGAACTCAAAACCTTCCAGACGCTGGACGAGGTTCTGGGCGACGACAAGGGCGTGACCGGTGTGCGCCTGAAGAGCACGAAAACCGGGGACACCGAAGACCTGGCGCTGACCGGTTGCTTCATCGCCATCGGACATGCACCCAACACCGACATCTTCCAGGGCCAGTTGGAGATGGCGGGCGGTTACATCGTGACGCAGTCGGGCCTCAAGGGCATGGCGACCATGACCAGTATTCCCGGAGTCTTTGCGGCCGGCGATGTGCAAGACCACATTTATCGCCAAGCCATTACCAGCGCCGGTACTGGCTGCATGGCTGCGCTTGATGCACAGCGGTATCTCGAGCAGGCTTGACGCCAGTCCAGGCGGCAAAAGTACCGTTATACTCCAAGGCTTTACCAAAATTTCCAGGCATCTGAAAATACGGTGAGAATTGAACGTCGCCACTTCCCGTGGCGAGAAATACCGCCACAACCCGTGGCGAGGTGCGGCGAAAGCTGTTAACAGACCCGCAGCGCACGTACGGTGGCGCCGCGCGGATTGATGGAGTGTCCAGATGGCACGCGTATGTGAAGTAACGGGCAAAGGCCCGATGGTCGGAAACAATGTTTCCCATGCAAACAACCGGACCAAGCGACGGTTCCTCCCCAACCTGCAATACCGCCGGTTCTGGGTCGAAACCGAAAACCGCTGGGTCCGCCTGCGGGTGTCGAGCGCAGCCCTGCGCCTGATCGACAAGAACGGGATTGAGTCCGTACTCGCAGATATGCGCGCACGGGGTCAGGCCAAGTAACTCCAGCTCCAATGCGTCGTTGTCGTCGACAGTGCGCATTGCAACCTCATGATTGAAGGAAAGAATTATGGCTACCAAAGGCGGACGCGAAAAAATCAAGCTGGAGTCCACAGCAGGCACGGGTCATTTCTATACGACCAGCAAGAACAAGAAAACCATGCCCGAGAAGATGCTGATCAAGAAATTTGATCCCAAGGCGCGCAAGCATGTGGACTACAAGGAAATCAAACTGAAATAATCGGTTTGCGCCCACAAAAAAGCCCGGTATTGCCGGGCTTTTTTGTGGGCGCAAAGATTTGGCGAGAACGTCTACGACAAACCGCACCTGGTGTCAGGCGCAAGTCGAAAAAAATGGCCCGAGCAACTTGCCGGACCATTTCTTGCGGGGTCGATGCTCCGGCAGCGTGTAATCAGGCTCTGGCCGCGCGCAGTTTGAACGAAAACTCTCGCAATGCCGTGATGCCACTGCTTTCGGCACGATGGCACCAGGCCTGCAGTTCACGCGTCAAATGCTCCCGGGAAAGAGACGTGTTCAGCCACAACTGGCGAAGCTCTTCGCGCATGGTGACCATCTTGTCCAAAACCGGGTGCGCTGCCCGCGCCTGAGCCAGTTGAGGGGCTGCCGCAGCCGGAACCTTGTCGGCATCGCGGTGAAGCCAGCGCTTGGCCGCAACCAGTACCGCCACATCACCCTGCTTGCCTTTGATGACAGCCAGTTCCGAGGCACAGGCCTTGCGTAAGTCCTTGGCATACCCCGCCATCACCTCATAACGATGTGCAATCAGCGCCTCAAGCGTTTTCTCATCAGCCACCGGTCGAATACTGCCTAGCTGAAGTCTTGGCGGCGTCTTCTTGACCCGCGCCAGACCCACCTTCTCCATCAGACTGATGTATACCCATCCGATATCGAACTCATAAGGCTTCACCGAGAACTTGGCCGACGTCGGATAGGTATGGTGGTTGTTGTGCAACTCTTCACCTCCGATCAATATGCCCCAGGGCACGATATTGGTACTGGCATCCGGCGCTTCAAAGTTGCGGTAGCCCCAATAGTGTCCGATACCGTTGATGACGCCAGCCGCCGTGACGGGAATCCACGCCATCTGAACCGCCCACACCGCCAGGCCAGCGGCACCGAACAAGGCCAGATCGACAATCATCATGAGCCCAACGCCTTGCCAGCTATAGCGCGAATACACGTTGCGCTCCAGCCAATCGTTCGGACAGCCCTGGCTGTATTTCTTGAGCGTCTCCTGATTCTTCGACTCCGCACGGTACAGTTCAGCGCCTTGCCAGAACACCTTCTTGATGCCATGGGCAACCGGGCTATGCGGGTCATCGACCGTTTCGCACTTCGCATGGTGCTTGCGGTGAATGGACACCCATTCACGGGTCACCTGACCAGTGCCGATCCACAACCAAAAACGGAAAAAGTGCGCCGGGATCGCATGCAAATCCATTGCGCGGTGGGCCTGATGCCGGTGCAGGTAAATTGTCACGCTGGCGATCGTGATGTGGGTTGTCACCAAAGCATAGATCGCGATTTCCCACCATGTCAGATCCAGCAGCCCGTGGGACAGCCACTCTACAACCGCGTTCAAAACAACCCAGTCGGGCAACATCATAGTTTTGGTCTCATTCTCATAGGGTTCAATCAATCCTCGGTACGGGCCAACGTGCACCCGCAGGCACAGTCCTCTATTTTAGGTGCTCGACCACATCTTGACCACAACCCCTGGCAAATTGGGCCAAAACACAGCAAGGCAAGCATCGACGCTAAACTTTTCGCCAAACAGCGGCAAAAAATGCATCCGTCGCATGGCGATGAGGCCAAAGGCGAAGAAAGGTGGCCCCCTTGGCGTCGCGCCGGCACAGGTCAATGGCATTATCGACGCCCATGGCCGCCAGCAGTTGACCGGCATCAAGCACCTCGAAGTCGGTGTTCGATGTACCAAATGCGTTGGCTACCTCTTCATTCTCCATATTGAGAACACTGCATGTTGCGTAGACCAACCGACCACCAGGCTTGAGCAACCGCGCGGCACTCTGCAAGATCTCGAGCTGCTTGGCCGCCATTTGGCGAACCTGTTCCAGGCTCTGCCGCCACTTGAGATCTGGACTGCGCCGCAACGTCCCCAAACCCGAGCAAGGGGCGTCGACCAACACCCTGTCAATCTTGCCCGCAAGGCGCTTGATGCGGTCATCGCGCTCGTGGCTGATCGCGACCGGGTGAACATTGGACAGCCCACTCCTGGCCAGGCGGGGTCGGAGAGCATCGAGCCGATGCCCAGAGGTATCGAAGGCATAAAGCCGACCCGTATTGCGCATCGCCGCCCCCAACGCCAGCGTCTTGCCGCCGGCACCGGCGCAAAAATCAACGACCATCTCACCCCGATGGGCATCGAGCAACAGCGCCAGTAGCTGCGAACCTTCGTCCTGAACCTCTATCGACCCGTCCAGGAAAGCTTCGACTCGCCCAAGCGCCGGCTTGCCCTCAATACGCAAGCCCCATGGCGAATAAGGCGTCGCCATGCTGCGGACGCCCGCTTTGGAGAGGGCTTTTTGCACGTCGGGCCGCTTTGCCTTGAAGGTGTTCACCCGCAAATCCAGCGTCGTAACCGGAGCGTTCAGGCTGTCGACCAGTGGCCAGAAGTCCTGCTGCACCTCATCCTTCAATATTTGCGCCAACCAATCGGGCAGATTGTGCCGATGGCGCTCCATCAGATCGTCCGGCCTGATCGCACCGCAGGCATCCAGCCAGCGTATTTCCTGGTCATTCAACGCCGCGTTCAGATAATCACGCCCGCCGGGAAACCCCAGTATGGCCATCCGGCGGGACTTGGCGCCGCTCCCGGACGGCGCAAGATGGTCGAACAATTGCTTCTTGCGCAGCACGGTGTATACGGTTTCGCTCAGCGTCGCGCGTTCCCGCGGCCCCAACGAGCGGTTTTCTCGGAAGAACCGGGCGACAACGGCATCGGACGGATGCTCGAACTTCAAGACCAGCGCAACAAGGTCGGCGCAGGCCTCCAGCAGGGGTTTGGGATGCATGAAAACGATTGTCCCACGCTCATCCACGCGAGACCGCCGGAAGACCGCTATCAGGCGAACGATGCGCAGCCTGCGCGCCCGCCAGCCGTCAAGCGCGCAAAAGCGCCGCAATGGCCCGTGGGTACATCACATGCTCCTGCGTCACCACGCGCGCCGCCAGTGTCCAGGCGGTGTCGCCAGCCAGAATCGGAACGACCGCCTGTGCCAATATCGGGCCATCGTCGAGTTTCGATGTCACCAAATGAACAGTCGCGCCTGCCAATTTGCACCCGGCGTCCAGTGCCCTCTGGTGTGTGTGCAGCCCCGTAAACGCTGGCAGCAGGGATGGGTGAATATTGACCAGCCTGCCGGCATAGTGATCGACGAAACCTTCGGTCAGAATCCGCATGAAACCGGCCAACACGACCAGGGCGGGCCTGCCCTGCGGATCGTAGCGGTCAATCCGTTCGGCAAGAGCCAGATCGAAGTCGCGGCGATCGCCAAACGCCCGATGGTCCAGCACCTCGGTTGCGATTGCCTGCGCTTGTGCAACTTCCAATCCTCCCGCATCCGCACGGTTGCTGATCACCGCCGAGATGCGGGCACCCAGAGTCTGCTCCCATTTCTCCCGCCGCGCAGCCCGCACAATGGCCGCCATGTTGGATCCTGTACCCGAGATCAGGATGACGATGTTCTTCATATTGCTGAAAATTATCGCCTCCGGCTGTATCCGCCTGCCATGTCACGATTCGGACAGAACCTGGCGCGATCCCGTGCTACAACCGTCCCCTGCCTGATTGGAGTCATGTTATGGATTTGGCCTTTACCCCGGAAGAGCAACAATTTCGCACCAAGATCCGCGCCTGGGTCGCCGAAAACCTTCCGCCGCAAATTGCACACAAGGTGCACAACGCCCTGCACCTGAGCCGCGACGACATGCAGCGCTGGGCCAAGATACTGGGCAAGAACGGCTGGCTGGGCCACGGCTGGCCCAAGGAGTTTGGCGGTCCGGGCTGGAACTCGGTACAAAAACATCTGTTCGAAGAGGAGTGTGCGCTCGCCGGAGCGCCGCGGGTGGTTCCGTTCGGGCCGGTGATGGTCGCGCCCGTGATCATGGCATTTGGCAGCGCCGAGCAACAAGCGCGCTTTCTGCCTGGGATCGCCAGCGGCGAGGTGTGGTGGAGTCAGGGTTACAGTGAACCGGGCTCCGGCAGTGACCTGGCGTCGCTTAAAACAAAGGCAGAACGCCGCGGCGACAAGTACATCGTGAACGGCCAGAAAACCTGGACCACGCTGGGCCAATACGGCGAGTGGATCTTCTGCCTGGTGAGAACCAGCAACGAAGGCAAGCCGCAGACCGGCATCAGTTTTCTGCTGATCGACATGCAATCGCCCGGCGTCACCGTGCGGCCAATCGTCCTGCTCGATGGCAGTGTCGAGGTTAACGAGGTGTTTTTCGACAACGTCGAGGTGCCTGCGAACAACCTGATCGGCGAAGAGAACAAGGGCTGGACTTACGCCAAACACCTCCTCAGCCACGAGCGTACCAATATTGCCGACGTGAATCGCGCCAAACGCGAGTTGGAACGCCTCAAGCGCATCGCCAAGGCCGAAGGCGTTTACGACGATGTCCGGTTTCGCGACGAAATTGCCAAGCTTGAGGTGGATGTGGTCGCGCTCGAAATGATGGTACTGCGGGTGCTGGCGGCCGAAAAGTCGGGTAAGCAATCGCTGGACATAGCCGGATTGCTCAAGATCCGCGGCAGCGAGATCCAGCAGCGCTACAGCGAGTTGATGATGCTGGCCGCCGGCCCATACGCATTGCCACTGATCCATGAAGCCATGGAGGCGGGTTGGCAGGGCGACGTAGTTGGCGCCCTGCATTGCGCACCGCTGGCGTCGACCTATTTCAATCTGCGCAAGACAACCATCTATGGCGGCTCCAATGAGGTGCAGCGCAATATCGTGTCGCAGGTGGTGCTGGGCTGAGGACTTGACCGGGATAGTTGAACCGGGGCTCCTCACGATCAAACGGCGCCAGCCCAATGGTTAGCGATACACACACGGGTGACAGACATGGACTTTGACTTCAGCGACGAACAGGATCAATTGCGTGACGCAGTGCGTAAATGGGTGGACAAGGCCTACTCGTTCGATCGCAGGCGCGCGATCGCCTCCGATGGCGGATTTTCTATCGAGGCCTATCGGGAGCTCGCCGAGTTGGGGTTGTGCGGTCTCTATGTTCCGGAGGCCATGGGAGGACTGGGCATGGGCCCGGTGGAAGGCATGGTCGTCATGGAGGAAATGGGCCGCGGCATCGTGCTGGAGCCGCTGACGCAGGCCATGATCGCCGGCGCTGTTCTGTCGAACTACGCACCGGAGCCACTTGCCGCCCAATGGGGCCCCAAAATCGCCGGCGGCGAACGCCTCGTTGCGTTGGCGTACCTGGAGCGCGCAGCCCGCTACCGATTGGACACCTGCGCCACCGAGGCCCAGCAGCAAGATGGCGGCTGGGTATTGACTGGCTCCAAGAGCCTCGTCGCCAACGGCGACACGTGCGACGCGTTTCTGGTCAGCGCAACCCTCGACGGCAAGGTCGCGATGTTCCTGGTCGAGCGCGGCGCAACGGGAGTCGGTACGCGCGGGTACGGCACGCTGGACGGGGCACGTGCGGCCGAACTGCACTTGGACAAAGCGGCCGCGCAACTGATCAGCCGGGACGGACTGAATGCGCTGGAGCATGCCGTGGACGTCGGCATTGCCTGCAGCTGCGCGGAGGCTATTGGTGTCATGGAAAAGACTCTGGCCTTGACCGTCGACTACATGAATACACGCAAGCAGTTTGGCGTCGTGATCAGCAGTTTCCAGGCGCTTCGCCACCGCGTTGCCGACATGAAGATGCAACTGGAGTTGGCGCGCTCGATGAGTTACTACGCGTCACTCAAACTCAATGCCCCCGCACCCGAGCGGCGGGCGGCAATGGCACGCGCCAAATACCAATCTGGACAATCCATGCGTTTTGTGGGTCAGCAGGCCATTCAACTGCATGGCGGCATTGGCGTGACCGACGAATACGCTGTAAGCCACTACTTCAAGAAGCTGACGCAGTTGGAACTGACCTGGGGCGACAGCCTGCACCAGTTGGGCGAAGTGTCGAGCCGAATGCAGGACACCGCAGGTGTATTTGCCTGAAGCACGCGCCATCATCCATTTTGAGCACGCTCGGACCGGCTTGCGTGGCCATCTGACCAAAAACGGACGACCATCGACACTGGCCGGCATCTGACGGAACGTCGTTCCCAGTTTCCCCGCATGCGGCCAGGGAGCTTGCATGGTTGGCACTTCGGGTATCCGGGTCGACGCATCTGACCCACCGGTCGAGGAGGGCTTCGAGCACTGGTTGGTCAGGCAGTCATTCACCATGCTGGCTCCCATGTGCCGCATCGGGCTGGTCGTCGTCACGCTGATGCTGCTGGTGGTCGACCCCATTCTTTACGCGGTTGGCATTTGGGGAGACAGCAACCGCCACACCCAGTTGTTCGCATGGCATGCCTTGGGCGTCGTGTATTTTCTGTATTTCCTCTTCGCCTCGGGGTCTACGCGCACCCATGCCGCACGCAGGGGTTGCCTGAGCATCTTCCTGATTTCAGGTGCCGCACTTTTCTCCTGGTTCGGATTCATCTCGTGGTCGCTCAGCGGCGATCTGTCGACGTACGCGATCTTCCTGCTGACAATGGTCTGTGTATTCGGCTTTCCCGGCCGCCTGGGCATGGCGCTCAACATCGTCAGTACGGCCAGCCTGATTTTGGTCATCTACTGGATCGACGAGCGCAGCGCGTTTTATACCAGCGGCGCCGCCCTCAACCTGATCGCACTGGCTGTCGTTGCCTTGTTGCTAGACAAGCACCTGATGCGCATGCGTCGCGCGCTTTACAGGGAAAAGCAACTGGTGGAACAGGAACGGGCACGCGCCGACAAGGTGCTTTACAACGCATTGCCAATGTCGATCGCTGACGAGTTGAAAACGAACAACGCCGTCAAGGCGGAGAAACATCTGTGCATGGCAGTCCTGTTTGTCGACATCGTCGGTTTCACCCGATTTTCCGCAAATCGGGCACCCGACAAGGTCGTGCAGATCCTCAATGAGGTGTTCACCGAGTTCGACACCCTTGTTGATCGCTACGATGTCGAAAAGATCAAAACCATCGGCGATGCGTACATGGTGATCGGGAAAGGCAATATCGGCGCGGTCGCGCGACTGGCGCTCGACATGATCGACGCGATGCAAGCTTATTGCAGACGCCACGGCTACCCGCTCGACATCCGCGCCGGCATGCATGTGGGCCCGACCATCGCCGGTGTGATCGGACTCAAGCGGTTTCTCTACGATGTATGGGGAGATGCGGTCAACACGGCCAGCCGCATGGAGTCGACCGGACAGGCCGGGCGCATCCAGGTCAGCAAGGAGGTGCGCCAGGCGCTTGTCGGCGAATTCCATTTTGAACCGCGCGGCTGCATCATGATAAAGGGCAAAGGCGCCATGCCCACGTGGTTTCTGCTGGGGCCTAAACAGGCGTCGATGCCAGACGCTGCGCAGATCCATTCGCCAACTGCCTCCGAGCTTGTCGGACGCGAACAGCGGCAACTGGTCGCCTGACTGGTCGTCAGACCATCAGGCGGGACGTCTTGGGCAGATGGGTCATCAGGAACTCCATTTGATCGGCCAGTATGCGCCGATTGCGCAAGATGAAATCCTCCCAGAGGCTGGGAACATACGGAGCGTACAAAAGGGGCATATTGGCCTGCTCCGGTGTACGACTGCTCTTGCGATGATTGCAGGGCCGGCAGGCGGTGACGACATTCATCCAGACGTCAACGCCATTTTGCGCAAACGGGACAATGTGCTCGCGCGTCAGACCTTCTTCGGGGTGCTGCTGGCCACAATAAGCGCAGATGTTCCGATCGCGCGCAAACAGCTTGCTGTTCGTCAACCCGGGCTTGAGATGGAACGGGTTGATGTTGGGCACGCCCTTGGTGCCGATAATGCTGTTGACGGCGATGATGGATTGTTCGCCCGTGCGCGCATTGTGGCCGCCGTGAAACACGGCGACTTCACCGCCCGACTCCCAGCGTACCTCCCCAGCGGCGTAATGAATCACGGCCTGTTCGAGAGAGATCCAGGACTGGGGCAGTCCCTGGGCTGACAGCTTCAAGACCTTCAACACACGCCTCCTGAAACACCGCATCGATACGGCGACGTCAAATGCATTTACCTCCCATCACCGACACTTGCCAATGCCTGCTGGCGGTAGTCGACAATATAACTGCTTTCCATGACACCCGCCCGAAAATACCGGATACGGGGCATTGATTGCTATCAAAAAGATACGGATCGAATGAAAGTCTTTCGCGGCCTGCAACATTCCACCCTCGCGCCAGCGTGCGCCCTCACGATCGGGAATTTCGATGGCGTGCACCGAGGACACCAAGCCATGCTGGCGCTTTTGCGCGCCGAGGCGGCCCAACGCGGAGTGCCCAGCTGTGTACTGACCTTCGAGCCCCACCCGCGCGACTACTTCGCGGCGGTCACCGGCAAGCAGCATCTGGCGCCGGCGCGCATCGGCAGTCTGCGCGACAAGTTGATCGACCTGGCGGCCTGTGGTGTCGACCAGGCGGTCGTGATGCCGTTCAATGCCGCGCTCGCCGATCAGCCACCCGACACGTTCATCGACAACGTCCTCGACAAGGGTGTCAAAGCAAGGTATGTGCTTGTCGGCGACGACTTTCGTTTCGGGGCGCGGCGTGCCGGGGACTACACCATGCTGGACGCGGCGGGCGAGCGTCTGGGCTTCGACGTGGCGCGTATGAACAGTTACGAGGTGCACGGCATGCGCGTTTCGAGCTCGGCCGTGCGGGATGCCCTGGCGCAGGGGCGCTTGACCGATGCCGAACGTCTCCTCGGCCGTCCGTACCGGATCTCCGGTCACGTCGTGCACGGTCGCAAACTGGGCCGGGAACTGGGATTCCCCACACTCAACCTGCGCTTTTCACACTGGAAGCCAGCCGCCAGTGGCATTTTCGTCGTGCTTGTACATGGCATCAGGGAAGCGCCTTTGCATGGGGTTGCCAATCTGGGCGTTCGGCCGTCTCTCGATCCGGACGACATCAATGGTGGTCGAGTACTGCTTGAGACCCATTGCCTGGACTGGCCAGACACGCTGGGGCGCGACGATGGCTACGGTAAAATCATTCGCGTGGAACTGCTGCACAAACTGCACGACGAACTCAAGTACGACGGCTTGGAAGCGCTCAAACGCGGGATCGCCAGGGACCGGGAGGCAGCACGCGCATATTTCGCGTCGATACATGCGCAGACCCACCGGCAAACCACACGCGACCGAATTTAGCAGGCGAAATGTCTCAGCCGGGTGCCAACCAGGTGCCCGGGCCCGAGACGTTTCGCCGGCGCGAACAGTCCAGTGATGGTGTCCGGCATCCCCGGCCCTACCGATCCTCCAGCCTCAGCGACACGTGCCCACATCGGGCCGTGCAACACACGATGACCGAAAAGACCGACTACCGCAGCACCCTCAATCTTCCCGAGACACCGTTCCCCATGCGCGGCGACCTGCCCAAGCGCGAACCCGTGTGGGCCAGGGAGTGGGACGAGAAAGGCATATACAAACAATTGCGCGATGCGCGTCTGGGCGCCCCCAAGTTCATCCTGCACGATGGCCCGCCTTATGCGAATGGTCAGATCCACATGGGGCATGCGGTCAACAAGATCCTCAAGGACATGATCGTCAAGGCGCGCCAGCTCGAAGGCCTCGACGCCCAGTACATCCCGGGCTGGGACTGCCATGGCCTGCCGATCGAGAACGCGATCGAGAAGAAATACGGTCGCAACCTGCCGCGTGACGAAATGCAGGCCAAAAGCCGTGCGTTTGCGACCGAGCAGATTGCGCTGCAAATGGCCGATTTCAAGCGGCTCGGTGTGCTCGGCGATTGGGACCACCCCTACCGCACCATGGACTTCAAGAATGAAGCCGAGGAGATCCGGGCTTTCAAGCGGGTGGTCGAGCGCGGTTTTGTCTACCGCGGGCTCAAGCCCGTCTACTGGTGTTTCGACTGTGGTTCCTCTCTGGCCGAGTTCGAGATCGAATACGCCGACAAGAAATCGCAGACGCTGGACGTCGCTTTTCTGTGCGCACAGCCACAGCGGCTGGCACAGGCTTTCGGCTTGGAGGGGTTGGCAAAACCAGCCTTCGCGGTGATCTGGACCACCACCGCCTGGACGATCCCAGCCAACCAGGCTTTGAATCTCAATCCAGAACTCGACTATGCGCTCGTCGACACGCCACGCGGTCTTTTGCTACTGGCCGCCAGCCTGGTAGAGCAGTGCCTGGAGCGTTACGGACTGGTTGGCTCGGTCGTCGCCACAGCTCCTGGCAAGTCCTTGGCCGGGATCGAGTTCCACCATCCGTTGGCCCACGTGGACAAGGGTTATGACCGTCTGGCGCCGGTCTATCTTGCCGACTATGCGACGGCTGACGACGGTACCGGCCTGGTGCACTCATCGCCCGCCTATGGCGTGGAGGACTTCAACAGCTGCGTCGCCCACGGCATGGCACTCGATGCCATCCTGAACCCGGTCCAGGGAAATGGCCAATATGCTGCGGAACTGCCACTTTTTGGCGGCCTCAACATCTGGAAAGCCTGCCCGCGCATCATCGAGGTGCTGGCACAGTCGGATCGGCTTTTTGCCACGACGCATATTTCCCACAGCTACCCCCATTGCTGGCGCCACAAGTCACCGGTCATCTACCGGGCGGCAGCCCAATGGTTCATCCGGATGGACGAAGGTGAGGGTGTCTTCACCCGCGACAAGGCTCCCGGCACCCTGCGCCAACTGGCGCTGGCCGCCATCGAACAAACGGCGTTTTACCCCGAGAACGGCCGCACCCGTCTGCGCGACATGATTGCCGGTCGGCCGGACTGGTGCATCAGCCGCCAGCGCAGCTGGGGCGTGCCCCTGCCGTTTTTCATCCACCGCGATTCCGGCGAACTGCATCCACGCACGATGGAGATCCTGGATCTGGCCGCCGACATGGTAGAGCGCGGCGGCATCGAGGCCTGGAGCAAGGCCAGCCCGGAATCGGTGATCGGCGGCGAAGACGCCGCGCTGTATACCAAGAGCAGCGACATCCTGGAGGTCTGGTTCGACTCCGGTACAACACACACGACCGTTCTCAAAGGATCGCATCCTGGCAGCGGCCATGACTCGGGGCCCGAAGCCGACCTGTACCTCGAGGGCCACGACCAGCACCGCGGATGGTTCCACTCATCGCTGCTGACCGCCTGCGCCATGGTCGGGCGGGCGCCTTACCGCAGCTTGCTGACCCATGGTTTCACGGTCGACAGCCACGGCCGCAAGATGAGCAAGAGCCTGGGCAATGGCGTCGATCCGCAGGAGACGTCGAAGAAACTCGGCGCCGAAATCATCCGCTTGTGGGTTGCAGCCAGCGACTACTCGGGCGACATCGCCGGCGACGACAAGATCCTGGCGCGGGTCGTGGACACCTACCGGCGTATCCGCAACACGCTGAAGTTCCTACTCGCCAACACCAGCGACTTCGAGCCGGCAACGCAAACTGTGCCTGCCGAACAATTGCTCGAGATAGACCGCTACGCGCTGGCGCGTGCCGCCCAACTGCAGGCCGATATCCTGGCGCACTACACGGTATATGAATTCCACCCAGTAGTTGCCAAACTGCAGATCTACTGCAGCGAAGACCTTGGCGCCTTTTACCTCGACATTCTCAAAGACCGTCTGTACACGACCGCACCGGACTCACTGGCGCGGCGGTCGGCCCAGACCGCTTTGTGGCAAATTACACAGGCCATGCTGCACTGGATGGCACCTTTCCTGAGTTTCACCGCAGAAGAAGCGTGGCAGGTGTTGTCCGACGCCGGCAAGACGCCGGCAGCACTTCGCTCGACGATTTTCACCAGTACCTACAGCGCGCTGCCGCCGGTAGACACAGCATTGCTGCAAAAATGGTCGCGCATCCGCGCCATGCGGGATATCGCGAACAAGGAGATCGAGGCACTGCGCGTGGCCAACAAGGTTGGCTCGTCGCTGCAAGCGAAACTGCAACTTGAAGTGCCGCTTGACACCGACGGCGATCTGCTGGCTGCACTCCAAAGCCTGGGCGACGACCTGCGTTTCGTGTTCATCACGTCGCAGGCCAGTGTGGCCGCTGGCAGCAACTTGCGCGCAACACCAACGCCGGTGTCCGACCCTAAATGCGAACGCTGCTGGCACTACCGTGCCGACGTGGGACATGACCCTGCATACCCTGGCATTTGCACGCGCTGTACGACCAACCTGTTTGGGGTTGGCGAATCCAGAGTCTTTGCGTGATGAACCGATCCGCCCGCACCGGTGCGACCGGCATGTTGCCATGGCTGGGACTGTCATTGCTGATTCTGATCGCGGACCAGTTCAGCAAATTGATGGTGATGGGCTATTACCGGCTTGGCGACAGCACGACCGTCACCAGCTTTTTCAATCTGGTACGGGTCCACAACTCAGGCGCGGCGTTTTCGTTCCTCGCCGACGCGTCTGGCTGGCAACGCTGGTTTTTCAGTGCTGTCGGCGTGGCGGCGGCGGTGTTCATTGTCTGGATGCTCAGGTCCCATGCAGGCCAGCGCTTGTTCGCGTTTGCAATGGCCTGCATCCTGGGCGGAGCCATCGGCAACGTCATAGACCGCCTGATGCATGGCTATGTCGTGGATTTTCTACAGTTTCACTATGCCGGCTGGTATTTCCCCTCTTTCAACCTGGCCGACAGCGCAATTACCATTGGAGCCGTGGCGATGATTCTTGACGAATTGATGAGAGTGCGCCGCGCCCGGTAAGTGATACCTTGACCCACCTGCTCAATCTTCTTGCTGCGATCGCGCTACTGGTATGGGGTACCCAGCTAGTCCGAACCGGAATTCTGCGGGTGTTCGGCGCCAATCTGCGCAACGTGTTGGCCAAAAGTGTCAGCAACAAACTGAACGCGGTCATGTCCGGCCTGGGCGTCACGGCGCTGGTGCAGTCGAGCACGGCAACCGCCTTGATTGTGGCGTCGTTCGTGGGTCAGGGCCTGATGAGCCTGCCGTCGGCTTTGACCGTCATGTTGGGGGCCGATGTCGGCACCAGTCTGATGGCAGTCGTATTCTCGCGCGACCTCTCCTGGTTGTCCCCGTTGTTCATCTTCATCGGCGTCGTTCTGTTCATCGCGCGCCAATCCACCACGGTCGGACGTATCGGTCGCATCCTGATCGGTCTGGGTTTGATGCTGCTGGCACTGAGTCTGGTCTCGCAGGCTGCGACCGTGCTGACCAAGGCGCCGGTGGTCCAGGCGCTGCTGGCGTCGTTGACCAGCGACCTGCTGCTCGAGATTTTTACCGGTGCCTTGCTGACCGTCCTTTGTTATTCGAGCCTGGCGATGGTGCTGCTCACCGCCACTTTGGCAGGCACCGGTGTGATCCCCATGGACGTCGCATTGGGGCTGGTACTGGGCGCCAACCTGGGCAGCGGCGTGCTGGGGGTACTCACGACGCTCGGAACCAATGTTCAGACGCGCCAGGTGCCGCTGGGCAACCTCGTGTTCAAGATCTTCGGCATCGCGATTGCCGCGCCGTTCGTGGACTTCTGGCTCGTCTTCGTGCGCGAATGGATGTCCGACCCCGCGACGCTGGTCGTGCTGTTCCACCTCAGTTTCAATCTGGTGGTAGTCGCCGTCTTCGTCGGCTTGACGCCGATGGTGGCGCGCTGGGTGCGGGCTTTGTTGCCCGTGCCCGACCAGGCGACGGTTGCCGGCCGCCAGCGCCACCTCGACGCCACTGCACTTGCAACACCATCATTGGCAATCTCATGCGCAGTACGCGAGGCGATGCACCAGGCCGACGTGGTCGAGACGATGTTGACCGGCATGTACCGCGTGATCAAGCACAACGACAGCAGCCTGTCGCAGGAACTGCGCAAGATGGACGATACGGTCGACGAGTTGTATTCCGACATCAAGTACTACCTCACCAAGATTTCGCGTGAAGCCTTGAGCGACAACGAAGGCCGGCGCTGGACCGACATCATCAGCTTCACGATCAACATGGAACAGATAGGCGACATCGTCGAGCGCGTGTTGATCGACATCGAGGACAAGAAGATCAAGACCGGGCGCGAGTTCTCCGAAGCCGGCATCAAGGAAATCGGCGACTTGCATTCAAGGCTGGTAGAGAACCTGCGGCTCGGTATGAGCGTGTTTCTTCACGGGAACGTGCGCGATGCGCAAAAACTGCTGGAAGAAAAGACGCGCTTCAGGGATCTTGAGCGTGAATACGCCTCGACACACCTGGGACGGCTGGCACTCAATACCGTCCAGAGCATCGAGACCAGCTCATTGCATCTGGACCTGATCAGCGACCTCAAACGTATCAACTCGCACATCTGTTCCATCGCCTACCCGATCCTGGATTCGGCGGGCGCCCTGGCACCGAACCGGCTCAAGAAGTCGGTGCTCGACACGCAGGACTGAGAGCCGCGCGTCGGAGAACGCGGATCAAGCGCTTGTACAGCGCTACAGCGTCAAAATGGAACAGCCAGTGGTCTTGCGCGCTTCCAGGTCGCGATGCGCCTGTTGTACGTCGGCCAGTGGATAACGCTGGTCGATACGAATTTTCACGTCACCACCTACAACAGCGGCAAACAGGTCGTCCGCCATCGCCTGGGTGGTCTCACGCGTCGCGATATGCGTAAACAAGGTCTGGCGTGTCACGTACAAAGAGCCCTTGACGCCCAAGACACCTGGCGCAAATGGCGCAACGGCTCCGGAGGCATTGCCGAAACTGGCCATCAGGCCCAGCGGCGACAGGCAGTCGAGTGATTTCTCCCACGTGTCCTTGCCCACCGAGTCGTAAACGACTTTGACACCCTTGCCGCCGGTAATCTCCTTGACGCGTGCCAGGAAGTCCTCGGTGGAGTAGTTGACCACGTGCGCAGCACCATGCTCCTTGGCGAGCGCGCACTTGGCATCCGATCCGGCGGTACCGATCAATTGCAACCCCATCGCCCTCGCCCATTGGCAGGCGATCAAGCCGACACCACCTGCGGCCGCATGGAAAAGGATGTGATCGCCGGGTTTGAGCCCGCCCTGCGGCTGCGTGCGTTTGAGCAGGTACTGTGCCGTCAGGCCCTTGAGCATCATCGCCGCACCCGTGTCAAACGCGATGGCGTCAGGCAACACGCAGACGGTCTTGGCTGGCATCACGCGTGCTTCACTATACGCACCCGGCGGCTGGCTGGCATAAGCAGCGCGGTCGCCGACTTTCAGATGGGTGACGCCGTCGCCTACCGCTTCGACGACGCCTGACGCCTCCATGCCGAGTTGCAGTGGCATGGCCAATGCATACAGGCCACTACGCTGGTAGACGTCGATGAAGTTCAATCCGATCGCCTTGTGGCGGATCCGGATTTCGCCAGGACCCGGGTCACCAACCTCGACGTCAACCAGTTTGAGTTGCTCTGGGCCTCCGTTTTGATCGATTCGAATGGCTTTAACCGTAGTCGCAGGCATGGTGACGCTCCATCAGTTTGAAGTATTCATGATAATCGAGCGTTGTTGGCGCCGCGCCGACAGTGCGCGACCGACAGAGTGGGCCGACAGAACATAATGTGGTCAATCCTCACTGCAGCTATTGGCCACTATGGTTAACCCGTCCGATGCAGGTTCCACACTGCGGACGCCAGACAGTGGCGGGCCGCCAGACCAGGCCGTACTCTTCGCCGATATCGCCGGCAGCACCCGGCTCTACGAGACTTTGGGCGACACGCGCGCGAAGAGCCTGATCGACGAATGCATCGGAACGATGCGCGAGGTCGTCGAACAGTATGGTGGGCGCGTCGTCAAGACCATCGGCGACGAGGTCATGTGTGTTTTGCCGAATGCCGACAGTGCCTGTCTCGCCGCTACCGACATGCAATTGAAGATCTCAGCGATGGCGGAATCGTCAGGCGTCAAGCGCGCGATCCGTGCTGGCTTCCATGCCGGACCCGTCATCGAGGATGACAACGATGTGTTTGGCGACTCGGTCAATATTGCGGCGCGTATGGCGGGTCTCGCCAAGGCCATGCAGATCCTCACCACGCAGGCAACGGTCCAGCAGATGTCGCTCTTGCTGCAGAGCACCACGCGCAAAATCGCCGCCTTGACCGTCAAGGGCAAAGGCGACGACATCAACGTGTGCGAGGTGATCTGGCAGGCGGGTGACGAACTGACGATGGCGGTATCGTCGATCACCCTGCAGTCAAGGTCTTCGCGGTTGTCGCTCGCGTATGCAGGCATTGAAATGGTGCTTGATCGGGCCCACTCCGGCATCGTGCTCGGACGCGACCCGGCATGCCAGATTGTCGTCACCGATCGCATGGCATCGCGCCAACACGCCAGAATCGAACGGCGGCGCGACAGGTTCTTTTTGATCGACCAGAGCACCAATGGAACCTTCGTCACCTTCGAGGGCGAAGAGGAAATCACATTGCGCCGCGAAGAACTGATGTTGCGTGGCAAGGGGCGAATTGCATTTGGCCGGCAAGCCGGCGAGCCAGCGCAGGACGTGGCGACTTTCTCAGTTGCTGGCTGACGCAGAACAAGTCACCGTGCCGAACAAGGCCCTTGTTCAGCGCTGAGGGCGTGTCTGCACCACAGTTGCTCTCTCCAAAGCCTCAAACCATTGTTTTCACCGGGCTGGCCTTGAGCAAGGGCTTGCCCCGCGAGTCCGGCGCAAGCAACAATCCGGCGGGAGGAATCGTCTCGAACTTTGCACGCACACCAGTTTCTGCGCAGGCGCTGGCAAAACTGACATTGACCTCGCTTTCACTTGAACTGCCCATCGTCAGACAGTTCTGACCGAGCTTGGCGTTGAGCGGGCGTATCACTTCGTCCTGAACCAGATCTGCCGCATTGCCATCGGGCAACTTGAGCCTGAACCGACCAGTGTCTCCTACCATCTGGACATCGAGCACCCGGCGCACACCCCGCAACTCGTGCAGCAGCGACTGGGCAGCCTTGGCGTCAGGCAATCCGGTGATGTTGAGCATGGTCGTGCGCACACCGAAACTGAAGTGCTGAAGGAAGAAATTCTTCGAGAACTCATCGCCCATCTGCTTGCCGATGTCGGCCAGGGCCTGGTCCTCCGTGGCCCAGCTCTGGCCTTTGGGCATGACGGTGTTTTGGTAGATCTCCTCGCCGGTCGCCTTGTCGACGGCCGACACCGTCCAGGAGGTCAGGACGGTCTTGGTGATGGTGAGCCCCGAGGCAGCCAGCTTGGCCGAGAGCTGCTTGACCCGTGCCTCGCCTTGGATCAAAAAGTCGGCATTGCCGGCAGCCTGACTGGACGTCGTGTCGCCCTCATTGGCCCAGACACGAAAGCCGAATGACTTGATACGTTCCTTGACGACGTTCTCCGCCAACTTCGACCGTGCGCCCGGCAACGGTTCCGCCGAGTCGGCGTTGGCAACCGTCATCTGGATCGCCACCTTGGGGTCGCCGTTGTTGCGGATGAAATCGATTCGCTCTGCCTTGGACAATTCGTTGAGCGACTTCTGGACGGATCGAACCTGGACCACGGCACGCGCCTGTGCCTCCACCAAACCGTGTTTGCCAGCGGCAGGCGCGCCCTCCTGCAGCACCATCTTGATGAAGTTGCCGGACTGGGACAACAACTTCTCATGAATGATGGCGTAGTTGCTATTGATGGACCCTCCTTCGACATGCAACGACAGAACCTTTTCCACCAACTGGCGTTTGGCATCGGCGCGGGCCTCGGCAAGGGCTGCGCCCATGTCGCCGTTGAAACGGGGATCCGACGGATCTACCAGGCCCAGCGCACTGACAATCACATGCCCGGGCAGAAGAGCCTGCTCCTCACCCGGTGGCGATGATTCAGCCACTTTTGCTGGAGCCAGCGCGCTGCCTGGCTCAGGCGCGGTGCGACTCGAGAACTGTTGATCGCCGTCCCGTCCGGCGCCGCCGAGCACCAGATAAGCCGACACGGCAGCAATGACAGCCACACCGACGAGCACGGCAACCATGCTCTTGCTGCGCCGGGCCGGTTTCGACGGCGACGGCGCCACCGCCGGCTGTACCGGCGCGTCCAGCCGCCTGGTGGTCGCTGGCTCCGCCGGGTCGATGCGGGGCGCCATGACAACCGTCTTGACGATGGTTGCGTCGGCGTCAGCGGTCTGCTTGGGCGTCAGGCTTCGGGCTGCCGTGGCGGCAGTCACCACCCGCTCTATGGCTGCGGCGAACTCCGCGGCGCTCTGGTAGCGTTCATCGGGATTCTTCGCGATGGCCTTTTTGACGACGGCGTCCATCTCCGCCGGCAACGACACGTTCAGCATGGACGGCGCCAGCGGCTCCTCGCGCAACACCTTGTACATGATGGTCGTCGCACTGCCGGAAAACGGCTTTTCCCCGGTCAGGAACTGGTACAGGATCACGCCACAGGAAAAAATATCGCTGCGGCCATCAACGGGCTGCCCCATGAATTGTTCCGGCGACATATAGGAAGGCGTGCCCATGACGGTTCCCGCCTGGGTGAGTTCGGACTTATCCACCCGAGCAATGCCGAAATCGGCGATCTTGATCCTGCCGTCCGGCAACACGATCAGATTGGCCGGTTTCATGTCACGGTGCACCACCCCATTGGCGTGCGCGTGGGCCAGGGCTCCCAGCATGTCGCCCATCAGCCGTTGAACATCGCGCAATTCGAACCGTTCCTGCGCCTCGAAGAAGTCACGCAGCTCGCGCCCCTTGACGAACTCCATCGCAATAAAGGCGACCATCGGCACCTTCGCAGGTGCGCCAGCGTCGCTGAGCAGATGGGTCAAGTCGTCTTCGACAACGACCTCGCCATAGTCGTACACCGCAACGATGCCCGGGTGGTTGAGTTTCCCGGCGGCCTGAGCCTCGCGCTTGAAACGCGCCAGCACATCGTGCTCCTGGTCGGACCCCAGCCGCTGCGGCAAGATCGTCTTGATCGCGACGGTGCGCTCGATCAACGGGTCGAAGCCTTCATAGACCACGCCCATCGCGCCCTTGCCCAGTTCACGCCGAACGAGATACTTGCCAATCTTGGTGATGCCGGCCATCGTGACGCCCTGGAGGAAAAGTCTGGGAGCTGGATCGAGAGATGGCTATCGCTCTATTTGTACTTGGAATCGATTTCCCAGACCGCGGTCTGAACCAGACGCTGCACCATCGTGTCGAGCCCGACGCCACCTTTGGCGCCCTCGGACACCCCCAAAACGCTGGTTGCCGTGGCACCGACCTCCATCTTCAATTCCTTGTATCCCTGGGCCACCTGCTCCGTGGTATTGGCATCCATGATCTTGTAACGCATGCCCACCAACCAGACACCGGTCGTGTCCTGCGTCTGCACCGATCCAGCAATAGAACCCGCCGCCCCCAAGCCGCCAAAGACCGACAACAGGCCGCCGATGGCACGTCCGTCGAACCCCTTCTTGTTTTCGGCAATCTGCTCAGCCTTGAGAATGTCGAACTTGACGATCCATTGTGTAGTTTTGAGCCGGCCGATCTGCATCGACTTGCGTGCACTGGCCACGTCTCCCATGTTGTAGGCCAGAGAGACCTCCTGCAGCAAATTGCCCAGGTTGCTGCGCTCAAGCACGTTGAAATTGGCGTTCGACAACTCGAGTTCACCGAAATCGGCGATGTTGTTCGGACCGAACTTCTGCATGAAGCCGGCATTGCTGCTCTTCACGTCGCCCGGAATCACCACCAGCGCCGGGCCTTTCTTGCCCTTGTTGACGTAGTCCACCTCCTTGTAGGCGGCGGCATCGGCGGCAGCATTGGCTTTTTGCGATGTGGACGAGCCAGCAGTGGGCGACGGATTGCCAAACGTCGGTTGCGCCATCGACGCTGCGCCCATCATGCAAGCGACAAAGCAGCCGGCCGAGACCGCGACACGAGACCACTGAGAGATTTTCTGTTTCATGGGAAGTCCTTTACAACAGGCGTTGGGTGAAATGTTGAGGGCCATCAGCGCGACCCTTCCTTGCGGCAGTAGTCGCTGTACAGCTTGGCGACGACTTCGTCGGCACGCTCCTCGATCAAGGTCAAGGCTACGCCGCTGATATCTGCGCCGGCATAACTGGCGTTCTCGACCCTGGCTTGCGACACCACGCGGCCATTGCCGCCCGACAAGGTGAAGTCCATGCCAACATGCACCTGGTTGAGGTTGACCACGGCGTTGCGGCTGGCCTGGGTCGAGATCAGGCCGCGGATCATGTATTGGGCCGACAACCGCCTGGACGCACTCAGCGCCGCGTCGGGATCGTTGCGAAAAAAGGCATCGATCTCCGCCTGGGCAATCTGGGCGCGGATCTGTGCCTGGGTATAGGTGCGAAGGCCCAGCTTGCGCAGTCGCGAATTGATGGCATCGAAATGCGCACTGTAAGAGCCTTGACTCGCCTGCGTGACGCCATTGCGGCTCTCGCCAACCAGGACCACGATCTTCTTGTTCTTGATCTTCTCCAGACAAGGCGCTGCGAGCATGTCCTGGACCTTGGCATCCTGCGTCGCCTGTTTGTCCGCCTGCTCCTTTTTCTGCGCCTCTTCGGCAGCGGAAAACTTGAATGTCTGCGCCAACGCCGCCCCATACGGCGAGAACAGCGCCAAGGCTAGAGGCAAGGTGCAAAGCGGACGCCACATGGTCATATCGGCAAGCAGCCACTGGTGGGGCAGCTCAACGCTCACTCGCTAAGGGACTTTCAGGTCCATCGACAGGATTCCGAAACCCGACCCTATTGATAGGGCGGCATTTTTTCCGGTTTTTCCGATCGTCGCGTTCCCTCCCAGGAACCAGCTACGACCATCGAAAAATATTGTGCTGGATTTTCCCGACCGATGCAAACAAGAATTCCACGTTTTCCGCCACAACGTGGCGCGGCGATTGCCTCTCACTCTCTCAGCCCGGATGCCTTCAACCGTCCGACAGAGAGCGATGCACCTGCGGGTGCAGGCGGCGTATCGACTGCCAGCCCACCACGGCCACGATCAAAATCGCCGCCGCCGCGCTGGTGTCGGGACTGAACCGCCAGCCAATGGACGCAGCGGACTTGGCCGCATAACTGACCAGGCCCACGATGTAGTAGGTGATCGCGGCAACCGACAGGCCTTGCACCGTCGACTGCAGCTTCAACTGCATGCCCTGGCGCTGGCGATCGCGCAAGTCTATTCCTCGACGAAGGCTTCCTCGCGTTTTCGCTTGACCGATGGCAGCAGAACGATGACCAGCAACAGGGCTGCCACCGCGAGCAAGCTGGCCGACAGGCCGCGGGTCACAAACACGCTCCAGTCACCCCGCGAGAGCAACAGCGCGCGGCGCAGGTTTTCTTCCATCATCGGACCCAGCACGAAGCCGAGCAGCAGGGGCGCCGGCTCGATTCCCAGCTTGATGAACGAATATCCGATGACACCGAAGATCGCCACCATCCAGATATCGAAGGTGTTGTTGTTGGTCGAATACACGCCGATGGCACAAAACAGCACGATCGCCGGGAACAACCAGCGGTAAGGCACCGTCAGCAGCTTGATCCAGATGCCGATCAACGGCAGGTTCAGGATGATCAACATGGCATTGCCGATCCACATCGAGGCAATCAGGCCCCAGAACAGTTCCGGATTGCTGGTCATGACCTGTGGTCCGGGCTGGATGTTGTGGATGGTCATGGCACCGACCATCAGCGCCATCACGGCGTTGGGCGGAATACCGAGTGTCAGCAGTGGAATGAAGGAGGTCTGCGAGGCAGCGTTGTTGGCCGATTCGGGGCCGGCCACGCCGCGGATGTTGCCCTTGCCGAACGGCACTTCACCAGGACGCATGCGGGCCTTCTTCTCGATCGTGTAGGCCGCAAATGCCGCCATCGTCGCGCCACCGCCGGGCAGGATGCCCAGCGCAGAGCCGAGCAAGGTGCCGCGCAACACTGCTGGCAGCATGTTGCGGAAGTCTTCCTTGGTCGGCATCAGGCCCTTGACCTCCGCCGCAAACACCTGGCGCTCGCTTGCGTGTTTGCCCAGGTTGCTGATGATCTCGCCGTAGCCGAAAACACCCATACCGATCACAATGAAACCGATGCCGTCGGTCAGCTCAGGAATATCGAAGCTGAATCGGGCCACACCCGAATTCACGTCGGTCCCCACAAGGCCCATCAAAAGACCGAGCAAGACCATGCCGACAGCTTTCAGGATGGAGCCCGACGCCAGCACGATGGCGCCGATCAGTCCCAGGATCATCAGCGAGAAGTATTCGGCCGGGCCGAACTTGAACGCCACCTCGGTCAGAGGCACCGCAAAACCAGCGAGAACCAGTGTGCCGACACATCCGGCAAAGAAGGAACCCAGCCCGGCGGCAGCCAGCGCCGGCCCTGCCCTGCCCTGGCGCGCCATCTGGTATCCATCGATCACCGTGACGACGGACGACGCCTCTCCCGGCAGGTTGACCAAAATGGCCGTCGTGGAGCCGCCGTACTGCGCGCCGTAATAGATACCAGCCAACATGATCAGGGCCGATACGGGTGGCAACGCATACGTCGCGGGCAGCAACATGGCTATCGTCGCCAGGGGGCCGATACCGGGCAACACGCCGATCAATGTACCCAAAAGGCAGCCGACAAAGGCGTAGAGGAGGTTGATCGGCGTAAAGGCGACGCCAAAGCCGATCGAGAGATTGCTGACCAGATCCATGAATATCCCCTTATCCGGCAATGAAGGCAGGCCACGCCGGGAACTGCAGCTTGAGCATGACGATGAACGTGACGTAACACGTCAGCGCCAGGATGAAGGACAGGATCAGAACTTCCTTGAACTTGAACTCCTCTCCCGCCAGCGCGGCAATAAAGGTGAGCGCGATGATGGCCGCGATCAAACCCATGTAGGGCAAACCGAAACTGGGCAAACCGCCGAGCAACACACCGAACGTCAGGTTCGACAGGATGATGAAGAACAGCGGCCTCCAGGCGATGCTGCCGATCTTGTCGCCGTCCTCGGTTTCGACCACCAGCGCATTGAAGGTCACAATCACGCCCAGTATCGCCAGCAGAACGCCCAGCAACAGCGGGAAATATCCCGGGCCCATACGGGCTGCGTCACCGATCTTGTAGTTGGTCGCACCCCAGGCAAATGCCACGCCAACGACGATGAACAACAGGCCCGAGAAAAAGTCTTTCTGGCTTTTGACCGCCATGCGATGTCTCCTTATCCGGTTTGGTATGACAACATTGTGCGGGCACAATGGTGCCGCGCGCATGTGGATACCACCTACTTCCCGTCTTCGCAGCAAAAGTGCGTCATCGTTGCGCGCAAGGGCAAAAACCAGGATCAGGTGAGCGGTGGCGTTGACCCCAGAACCTCGGCCATGACGGTCGTTCCTTGTGCCACCTGCAAGGCTCCAGCCAAGCGCAGAGGCCGCATGCCGTCCTGCACCGCCTGGCGCCGCAACGCGTCGATGTTGGGCTCGCGCGTCACGGTGGCCTTGAATGCCTCGGTCACGACCAGCAGTTCGTACAAACCCAAACGACCGCGGAATCCGGTCATCCGGCATTCGACGCAGCCCACCGCCTTGTAGGGCCGGTAAGAGCCATTGATCTTCCAGGGCTTGACGAACTCGGCCAGATCGGCCCGGTTGGCGTCGGTGTCGAGCACACGGCATTTGTCGCACAGGGTGCGCACCAGTCGCTGCGCCAGCACACCGAGCAAGGTGGCATTGATCAGGTAGGACGGAATGCCAAGTTCGAGCAGGCGGCTCACGGCAGACGGCGCGTCGTTGGTATGCAGGGTCGAAAACACCAGGTGACCGGTCAGTGCGGCCTGCACGGCCATCTCGGCGGTCTGCAGGTCGCGGATCTCACCCACCATGATGATGTCGGGATCCTGCCGCATCAGGGCCCGCAGGCCCTCAGTGAAGTTGAAGTCGAGCTGCGGCTGAACCTGTGTCTGGTTGAACGCCGGCTCGATCATCTCGATCGGGTCTTCGACCGTGCTGACGTTGACCTCCTCGGTCGCCACGCGCTTGAGCGTCGAATAAAGCGTGGTCGTCTTGCCAGACCCGGTTGGCCCGGTCACCAAAATGATGCCGTGCGCCTGCTTGACCAGCGCCTCCCAGCGCTGCGCCTCGTTGGGCGCAAAACCCAATGCATCCAGATCCTTGACCACATTGTCCGGGTCGAAGATGCGCATCACCATCTTCTCGCCAAACGCCGTCGGCAAGGTGGACAGGCGCATCTCGATCTCATCGCCGCGCGGGTTGCGTGTCTTGATGCGACCGTCCTGCGGACGGCGCTTTTCCACCACGTCCATGCGCCCAAGCAGCTTGATGCGGGCCGTCATCGCATTGAGCACGCCCATCGGCATCTGGTAGACCGGGTGGAGAACACCATCGATACGGAACCGGATCACGCCCTGCTCGCGCCGTGGCTCCAAATGGATGTCGCTGGCGCGTTGGTCGAACGCGTATTGCCACAACCAGTCGACGACCTGCACCACGCCCTGGTCATTGGCGTCGAGTGTCTTGCTGTTCTTGCCCAGCTCGACCAGCTGCTCGAAACTGGCGCCGACATTGGCCCCGCCGGTTTTCATTGCCGAGCGGACGGATTTGGCCAGCGCATAGAACTCGGCCGTATAACGCGCGATCTCACGCGGGCTCGCCACCACGCGGCGCACACTGCGCCGGGCCTGGCGCTCGACCTCGGCGACCCAGTCCGTGATGAACGGCTCGGCCGTTGCGACGACAACCTCGGTCGGCGAGACCTGCACCGGCAACACGTGGTGCCGCTCTGCATAGGGGGCGCTCATCGCGTCGGACACCTTGCCGACGTCGACCTTGAGCGGGTCGATGCGCAAATACGCCAAGCCGGCGCGTTGCGCCAGCCACTGCGTCAACGATTCGATGTCGAGCGGCCTGCCGTCGGCGGCCGCGCGCATCGACACGCTCGCCAGCCGCACCAGCGGATGCTGCGCGCTTTCGGCCTGCGAGCACCGAGCGATGGTGCGGTTGGCCTCTTCGTCGGTCAACACGCCATCTTCGCGCAGCCATTCGACCAGCCGACGCCAGTCGAGCGGGCCTTCGAATGTGCGCCTGGACGTGGTCCTGGCCGGCTGGCTGGTACTCATGGGGTCAAAGGCTTGAGGACGCGCACCCACTGGGCAGCCGGCAGGCTCCACAAGCGCTCGATCTCCTGGGCCCGGTCGTCCAACGCCGCGCGTTTAGGTCGACTGGGCTGCTTTTGCGCCAACACGACGGTATTTCCCTCGCGCGTGGCCTTGAACGGCCAGATGGCCTCGCGGCCGAATGCTGCGGCGATCTTCTCCAAGCTGCGGTCATAACTGGACGCGCGGCCGAACAGGTTGACGATCATGCAACCATCATCGGTCAACAGGCGCCGGCAATCCGAATAGAACTCGGCGCTGTCGAGCACCGGCGCAGCGGCATCATGGTCATACAGGTCGATCTGAAGGGCGTCGACCGTGCCCCTCCACTTGGGGTCGTGGATTTCCTGGGCCGCGTCGGCCAGCACCACCTGCATGCGCGCATTGTCTGGAGGCAGCTTGAACCAGCCGCGGCAGGCTACGAGAACCTTGGGGTTGATCTCCACGGCCACCGTGTGCATGCGAAGCACCTTGTGGCACACCTTGGTCAAGGAGCCAGCCCCCAAACCCAGCTGCATCGCGCGGCGCCTGGGCACGCTGGCGGGCTCCACGAACAACAACCAGGCCATCATGCGCTGGATGTACTGGTGCACCAGCACCTGGGGTGCATCGATCAACATCGAGCCCTGAATCCAGATCGAGTCCAGATGCAGATGCCGGATCGGCCCCTCGTCCGAAAAGTGTACGTCAGCGAGCGAAGCATCATCGGTCAGGGCCATGGCGCGTTATACCAGCAAGGCACGCAGCTTCGGCAATGCAGCGCAGGCATTTTCCAGCATCGCAGCGGCCAGTTCACTGGCCTCGATACCGCGCAAGCGCGCCACCTCGGCGCCGATCGCGGGCAACTGGGCTGGCTCGTTGGGAACCTGGCGTTCCCCGTTCGCGCGCTGCGCCGCAGTGGTGTACAGCCAGTGCGGCGCAATATCGGGCGCATCGGTTTCAAGAACCAGATCGCACAAAGGCAGACCCGTCGCCAGGCGACGCAGCCGCAGGGCCCGCTCGTAGGTGACTGCACCGCCGAAACCCAGCTTCAAGCCCAGGTCGGTGAAGGCGCGGGCTTGCTGCTCACTACCGGAAAAAGCATGGGCGATGCCCTGCCAGACGTGTGAGCGGTCGCCGCCGACCTGACGCAAGCCGCGCACCAAACGGTCGGCCGAGCGCCGTACATGCAGGATCACCGGCAGGCCGAACCTGCGCGCCAGCCGCAGTTGCTGCAGGTAGAAATGCTCCTGGCGTTCGCGCATGGCGGCTTCGCACAAGGCGGGGACGAAAAAGTCCAGGCCGATCTCGCCGACCGCGACCAGATGCGGGTCGTCGACGCGCGCCGCCAACTCGTCTTCGAGCGTCTGCAGGTCGGCGTCACTTGCTCGCGGCACAAACAGGGGATGGATTCCGAGCGCATAACTGTCGCCACCGGCATGCGCCAATGACCGTACCGCCCGGAAATTGCCCACCTCCACCGCCGGAATCACGCAATGCGCAACGCCCGCAGAGCGCGCACGCAGGCGAACCCGCGACGCCGAGGAGCCGAATTCGGCGGCGTCGAGATGGCAGTGGGTATCGATCCAGACTGACACAGGGAAAACCCTCTCGATGCGCACCGCGCTTTGACACAAGATTGTCATGGAACCGTCATCCCGATGAGCGAGACTTCGACGGCGCAAGAAAACCCCATTTTCATCCACCACAAGGAAGCAACATGAAAACAAGAATCACCGTCTTGGCCGCCGCAATTGCGATGACCATGGCCGGCTCAGCCATGGCGCAGGACAAAACGCTGCGACTGTTGACTTGGGCCGACTACGTGCCGGCCGACGTGCAGGCCCAGTTCGAGAAGGAAACTGGCTACAAGATAGAAATCACCTTGTCCAACAACGAGGAAATGATTTCCAAGCTGCGCGCCACGGGCGGCGCCGGTTTCGATCTGGCGCAGCCATCCCAAGACCGCATCACCGGCCCGCAGCAGGAATTCAAGATCTACAAGGCGATGGATCTGAGCAAGATCAAGACCGACCTGTTCATCCCCTCGATGTTGTCGGCGACCAAGAAGAACACGACCTTGGCCGGCAAGGTCTATGGTCTGCCACACATCTGGGGCACGGATGGCCTGGTCGTCAACACCAAGCTGGCCAAGATGACCAACTACCCGGACCTGTGCAAGGCGGAGTACAAGGGCAAGACCGCCGTACGCCTGAAGCGCCCGACCCTGCTGGCATTTGCGTTTGCCGCCGGCAAGGATCCGTTTGCGCTGTATGGCAATCCCAAGGCCTACAGTGCGCTGATGGATGATGTGGGCAAAACCATGATTGCCTGCAAGGGCAATCTGAAGTTCTTCTGGGACAACAAGGACCAGTTGCTCAACGGCATGCGTACCGACGAGATCGTCGGCGCCATGATGTGGGACACCGGCGGCTGGAAACTCAACGGTGAAAAGGCCGACATCCAGTACATCGCGCCCAAGTCTGGTGCGCTCGGCTGGATCGACACTTTCGCCATTCCGGCCAAGGGCAAGAACGATGCTGCCGCGTATGCCTGGATCAACTTCAACATGCGTCCCGAGATCGCCGCCAAGGTGGCAGGCGGTGCAGGCAACTTCACCGCATCGAAAGGCGCCGACAAGCTGATGGACGAGAAACTCAAGGCCCAGTTTGCAGCCAGCTTCCCGCAGGCCGCGCTGGATAACGTGAAGTGGTACCCCGCCGTACCTGCCGGCCTGGAAGAGATCGAAGGCCGGGTGCTCGACCGCATCAAGGCTGCCAACTAAGCCGGTGGCGTCCATCCCGGATGGAGCAACCTGACCTCGAAGCCCGGCGTGTCGCCAAGCGCTACGCCGGGCTGGTTGCCGTTGACGAGCTATCTTTCTCCGTCAAGCGCGGCAGTTTCTTCTCGATCCTCGGGCCCTCGGGCTGCGGCAAGACGACGCTGCTGCGCATGATCGCCGGGTTCCTCGCGCCCGACTCCGGCGACGTGTTCATCGGCGGCCAGTCGATGTCCGACGTACCGCCGAACCGCCGCCCAGTGAACATGGTGTTCCAGCATCTGGCGCTGTTTCCGATGATGTCGGTCGGCCAGAATGTCGGGTACGGACTGTCCAGGCGTGGATTGCCGGCCAAGGACATCGCACAACGGGTCGGTGCCATGCTCGAACGCGTCAGTCTGCCCGGCTCCGAAAACAAGCGGATCGACCAGCTATCGGGTGGGCAGAAACAACGCGTCGCGATCGCCCGCAGCCTGGTGCTGGAGCCGACCTTGCTGCTGCTCGACGAGCCACTGGGCGCACTCGACCTGAAATTGCGCGAGCACATGAAGATCGAACTCAAGCAATTGCAGGCCGATTTCGGCACCACGTTCGTCTACATCACGCACGACCAATCGGAGGCGCTGGTGTTATCCGACCATGTGGCGGTCATGAACCGGGGCCGGTTCGAGCAGCTCGGCACACCACAGTCGCTGTATTACGAGCCGCACACGCCTTTCGTTGCCGGATTCGTAGGCGCCAACAACCGTATCGAGGGGCGCGCCAGCCAGGTCAGCGGCGATCTGGTCGAGGTCACGACCGAACAAGGCTTGCGCCTGTTCGCACGCAGGATGGGCGAGGTCCAGGCCGGTGCGGCGGTCACCGCGTTTGTCCGCCCCGAAGTGGCCACCCTGGCACGCAATGTCGACGGCCTGCCCGCAAGCCAGCCCCGGTTTCAGGGCAAGGTGGCGAGCCTTTTGTTCGACGGTGCCAACTCGGCCGTGCTGGTGCGCGAAACGGCCAGCCAGACCGAGTTCCATATTGCGTTGCCGCAAACCGGACAGTTCGCCGATGTCGCTGTGGGCGAGACCATCGCCTTCGGCTTCGATCCGGAGCGCGCCCTGTGTTTTGCGGCTGCAGCGTCCAGTGGGTCCTGAACCGGCGCCGTCATGACCCACAAGCGGCTTCTGTTCGGCCTGCTGCTGGCACCGGCGCTGATCTGGTTGCTGGGCCTGATCGTCCTGCCCCACGTGGACCTGGCCATCTTGTCGCTGCGGGCGCGGGTGGCGCCGGGCGAATACGCGCCCAGCCTGCGCCAGTACCAAACCTTCATTGAGGAGCCGCTGTACTGGAACACCTTTGTACGGACTGCGGTCATGTCGATCCTGGCAACCGCCATCACGCTGCTGCTAGCGTTCCCGATCGCCTGGACGATTGCCAAGATCGCGCGCGGACGGGCTCGTTCGCTGATGTTCATCATGTGCCTGATACCGTTTTGGGTCAGCGAGACAGTACGCACGCTGGGCTGGATGATTCTGCTGCGCGAGTCCGGGGTCCTGCCGGCCGTGCTGGTGCAACTCGGAATCACCGAGGCGCCGATCGAGATGCTGTACCGTGACGCCACCATCATGGTCGGCCTGGTCTACACGTCGATGCTGTTCATGGTGGTGCCGCTGATCGGTGCGCTGGACAGCCTGGACGATACGCTGATCGAGGCCGCCTACGACCTGGGCGGAAACGGCTGGTCCATTCTGTGGCGAATCATCGTGCCACATGCCGCGCCCGGCATCGTCGCCGGCTGCATCGTCGTGTTCATGCTCACGCTGGGCAACTACCTGACGCCGACCCTGCTGGGCGGCAAAAACTCGCTCTGGTTCACCGAGCAGATCTACACCCAGTTCATCACCCGTTTCAACTGGGAGCAGGGTGCGGCGTTCGGATTCCTGCTGCTGGTGCTCTCCAGCGCCATCGTGTGGGTCGGTCTCAAGCTCTCCGGACAGCATTTCGGCGACGTGATGCGGCGATCATGATTCCCTCACTGCCCCGCCCCGCCTGGTTGCGTGTCAGCACCGTTGTTTATGGGGTGCTGTTCTTCGCGTTTCTGTTCCTGCCCCTGGCCGTCGTGGCGGTTTTTGCATTCAACGACGCGCCGTACCCGGCACCGCCCTGGCGCGGCTTCACGCTGGACTGGTTCATTGGCCACGACGGCGCCGAGCGGGTCGGCCTGTTCGCCGACGGCCCGATGCTGGCCAGTCTGTGGACCAGCGTCGTCGTCGCCTTGTGGGTGACCGTGCTGTCGGTGCTGGTGGGCACCGCCAACGCCTTCCTGCTCGAGCGTGCCAATTTCCGGGGCAAGTCGGCTTTGTCGATGTTGATGCTGGCGCCGCTGGTCATTCCGGGCGTCATTCTGGGCATTTCCATCCTGGCGTTCGCCAGTCGACTGGCCCAGTTTGCCGACGACACCTGGGGCCTCGAACTGGAATTCCTGCGCCCGGGGCTGGCGCTGGTCGTGCTGGGCCAGTTCTCCTATATCGTGTCGATCGCCACGTTGACGATCAGCGCGCGGCTCAAGCGCTTCGACCTTACCCTGGAGGATGCAGCCTACAACCTGGGAGCATCGCGCGGCGCCGTGTTGTGGACTGTCACACTGCCATTCCTGCGGCCAGCGCTGATCGGTGCGGCGGCGATCTCGTTTCTGATGTCGTTCGAAAACTTCAATACGACACTGATGCTGGTGGGTTCCGACCCCCCGCTCACGGTCATGATGTACGGCCGCATGCGAGAAGGTGCAACCCCGGTCCTCAACGCCGTCAGCCTGTTCCTGATGGTAGCGTCGGCCATCATCGCCATCAGCCTGATGCGCCGCTCGTCCGAGCCGGCAAACTGACGCCTGGCATCAATCACCAAGCGTTCCGCTCTACCGACCGGCGCGCGCGTGCACAAAGCGTGGAACCGTGCTACCGTCATTTCCAATTTCCATCCATCCACACCCAAGGGGTCCCGATGCGCAGGCCAGCTCTATACAGTCGCTCCCAATCGCCCCGGCCCAGTGCGGGTGAGAGTCACCCAACGGCAGCGCCCGACAACACTGCGAAGGCGCCGGCCAGACGGCCATTTCGGGCTCTCGCTGCGGACCCGGGCTTTCTCTGGGCGGCCATTGGCTTGCTGGCACTGGCGCTGGTGGTCGTGGCCGCTACCTTTGTGCGCCCCGCCGCGCGCGTGTTGACCCAGGAAGACATCAACAACGCCGTGCTCAAGACGCTCGAGACGACCTCACTGCCGTCGGCCGCCGCCCGTGCGGCTCAGGTGATCGCGCCGTCGCTCGTGCGCGTCATGAGTTACGAGAAAGGGCTCAACGGCCGTGAAGACATAGAACGCGGCGTCGGCACCGGTGTCGTCATCGTCGACAAAGGTGTCATTCTGACCAACCTGCACGTGGTGGCCGGCGCCGACATCATCAAGGTGGTCTTCGCCGACGGGCTGGAGTCGATCGCCTCGATCAAGGCCGTGCAGGCCGAGGACGACCTTGCGGTGCTGCAGGCGCACACGATTCCGGACGATCTGGCTGCCGCCACGATGCGCTCGACCGCAGACCTGCAACCGGGCGACCATGTCGTGGCGGTCGGCTTTCCGTTCGGCATCGGGCCTTCCACGTCGGCCGGCGTAGTGTCGGGACTCAAACGCGCGTTCCGTTCACCGGAAGGCAAGCAAGAAATGACCAACCTGATCCAGTTCGACGCCGCCGCCAATCCCGGCAACTCCGGCGGACCCTTGGTCACGATGGATGGTCAGGTGGTGGGCATCGTCACCGCGATTCTGAACCCCGGCGACCAACGCACCTTCATCGGCATCGGGTTCGCCGTTCCGATCGAAAACGCGGCTTCTGCCGCTGGATTGCACCCATTTTGAACGCCACGAAACACATCCCCAGCATTCAACCCAAACGTTCATGATGCCCACTCTTCACCCCGCATCATGAAAGTTATTTCACGTTAACCCGACCCAAGGAACACACATGGAGCCTAAACAGACCACCGACACCCATACTGCCGAGCTGATGGAGCAGATCCTGTACGAAGTCAAGCGGGTCGTCGTCGGCCAGGACCGGTTTCTCGAACGTGTCATGGTCGCCATACTGGCCCAGGGCCATCTGCTGGTCGAGGGCGTTCCTGGTCTGGCCAAGACACTGACGATCAAGACGCTGGCCAATACCATCCGCGGCAATTTCAAACGCATCCAGTTCACCCCCGACCTGGTGCCGGCCGACCTGGTGGGAACCCGCATCTACAACCAAAAGACCGGCGATTTCGGCACCTCGCTCGGACCGGTGTTCACCAACCTGCTGCTGGCCGACGAGATCAACCGGGCGCCCGCCAAGGTGCAAAGCGCGCTGCTCGAGGTGATGCAGGAACGCCAGGTCACGATCGCCGGTGAGACGCACCGGGTTCCCGAACCATTCCTGGTCATGGCTACCCAGAACCCGATCGAGACCGAGGGAACCTATCCCCTGCCGGAGGCGCAGGTCGACCGCTTCATGATGAAGGTGCTGGTCGACTATCCCAGCGATGAAGAGGAGTTCGTCATCGTCCAGCGCGTGACCGGCCCGACAGTGACAGCCAACCCGGTTGCCAGCACGGAGCAACTCGCGCAACTGCAAGGCGCCTGCCGCAAGGTCTATGTCGACCCGTCGCTGATTCAATACGCGGTGCGGCTGGTGTCGGCAACCCGCACGCCCGAAAAACACGACCTCAAGGACCTGCGCCGGTTCATCACCTACGGCGCCAGCCCGCGCGCCACGATCAACCTGACCGAGGCCGCGAGGGCACTGGCCATGTTGCGCGGGCGCACCTATGTGTTGCCGCAAGACATGTCCGACCTGGTGCCTGACGTGTTCCGCCACCGGCTGGTTCTGTCGTACGAGGCATTGTCGGAAGGCCTGAGTGCCGACAAGATCATCGCCAAGATCATGGCGCGTATTCCGGCCCCGCCCAAGCCGCTGGAACACGAAGCTCTGGCTGCTTGACGCCACCATGTTCGGCCTGTTCAAGTCCCGTAAGCCGACGTCAGCATCGTCCGATGTGGTTTTCATGCCGATGCCGGCAGCCCGGAATGCGGAACACGTGCTCAAGCGCCTCGAATGGACGGTGATACGCCGACTCGACGGCATGTTGCAGGGCGACTACCGCACCTTGCTGCGTGGCACCGGCCTGGACCTCACCGATCTGCGCGAATACCAGCACCACGACGATGTGCGCCATATCGACTGGAACGTCACGGCCCGGCTGCAGATTCCCCATGTGCGGGTCTTCACCGAAGACCGAGAGATGGCGGCCTGGTTTCTGCTCGACCTGAGCCCGTCGATCGATTTCGGCTCCAGCGACCAGCGCAAGCGCCATGTGTCGGCGGAGTTCGTCGCCGTGCTGGCGCGCATGTTGACGCGCCATGGCAACCGGGTCGGCGCCTTGTTGTACGGGTCCGGCGTCGATACGGTCATGCCGGCGCGCGGCGGCAGGATGCAGGTGTTGCAACTGCTGCACAACATGCAGAGCCGCCCGCAGGGCGGCGAAACGGGCGGAACCCGGCTCGACGAATTGCTGCATTCGGCGCTCGCCACGGTGCGGCGGCGCTCGACGGTGTTCGTGGTGTCGGACTTCATCAGTGCGCCAGGCTGGGAAAAGCCGCTGGCCCAACTGGCGCAACGGCACGACGTTGTCGCCATTCGACTGCTCGACCCGATGGAACTCGACCTGCCCGACCTGGGTCTGGTTCCCATACGCGATGCGGAAACCGGCGAACAACTGCTGGTCGACACCCACGACGCGGGTTTTCGCAAACGGTTCGCCCGTATTGCCGCGCAGCGTGAAGCTGACCTGCGCCAGGCATTCGTGCAGGCCGGCGTCGATACGCTTGAACTTTCCACCGACGACGACCTCGTACAGACAGTGATGCGTTTCGCCGATCTGCGCAAACGCCGTAGCCGGGTCAGTGGCGCCAGCTCCGTGGCTGTGCACGGCAAGGCCGCCTGACTAGGCGATCCAGGAGAACACGACATGGACTACATCCCCATAACCTTCATGTGGCCCCAGTTTCTGTGGGTGCTGCTGGCCATCCCGTTGCTGGTGCTGGTTTACATCTGGCTTTTGCGGCGCAAGAAAAAGCTGGCACTGCGCTATGCCAGTCTGTCGATCGTCAAGGAGGCCCTGGGCGCAGGCATGCACTGGCGCCGCCATGTGCCGCCGGCCCTGTTCCTGCTCGCGATCAGTGCGATGCTGATCGCCTCCGCACGCCCGTTCGCCGTCATCAGTTTGCCGTCGACCCAGGAAACCATCATCCTGGCGATGGACGTCTCGGGCAGCATGCGCGCCACCGACGTCAAACCCAATCGCCTGGTTGCCTCACAGGAAGCCGCCAAGGCCTTTCTGAAGGAGTTACCGCGCAGTGTGCGGGTCGGCATAGTCGCATTTGCCGGCACCGCTTCGGTCGTGCAGCCTCCCACCTTGAGCCGTGAAGACCTGGTCACGGCGATCGACAAGTTCCAGCTGCAACGGGCCACCGCCATCGGCAGTGCCATCATCGTATCCCTGACCGAGATTTTTCCGGAGGAAGGCATCGATCTGACGGCGCTGACCTACGGCAACGGCCGTGCGCGCGGTATTTCGATCGACCAGGTCAAGCCCAAGAACCCCAAGAAGGAGTTCGTGCCGGTCGCGCCGGGCTCGTACAGCTCGGCCGCCATCATCCTTTTGACCGACGGCCAGCGCACGACCGGTGTCGACACCCTGGAAGCCGCCAAGATGGCCTCCGAACGGGGCGTGCGTGTTTACACCGTCGGCGTTGGCACGATCGAAGGCGAAACCATCGGGTTCGAGGGCTGGTCGATGCGGGTGCGGCTGGACGAACCGACACTCAAGTCGGTCGCCCTGCAGACCCAGGCCGAATATTTCTACGCAGGCACCGCGGAAAACCTGAAGCAGGTCTACGAGAAACTTAGTTCCCGCCTGACGGTCGAGAAGAAGGAGACCGAAATCTCCGGCCTGCTGGCGCTGGTGGCGTCGCTGCTGGCGATCAGTTCCGCAGCCTTGTCCCTGCTGTGGTTCAACCGGATCCTGTGATTTGCCACCCTGGCGCGACCGGGTGTGTCACGCCGACGCCGACAAGCGACCCTGATCGAGCCTGAAACGCCGCGCACAGCGGGCCGCCAGGCCATCGTCGTGTGTGACCACGACAAAAGCCGTTGCGTGGTCGCGCGCCAGTTCCAGCATCAATGCAAACACGCCATCGGCGGTCGATCGATCCAGATTGCCGGTCGGCTCATCGGCCAGCACACAGGCGGGCCGGGTCACCAGGGCCCGGGCAATCGCGACACGCTGGCGTTCGCCGCCGGAGAGCTCCGACGGACGGTGGTGCATCCGGTCCTGCAGCCCGACGCTGTGCAGCGTTGCCGCCGCGAGCCTGGTGCTTTCCTGTGGCGCCATGCGCCTGATCCACAAAGGCATCGCGACATTGTCCAGCGCACTGAACTCCGGCAACAGGTGGTGGAACTGGTAGACGAAGCCCAGGTGGCGGTTGCGCAATTGGCCCTGCATGCTCGCGCCAAGACGGGACAGGTCTTGCCCCATCAACTGCACCACGCCACTGGTGGGTGCATCGAGCGCCCCCATCAGGTGCAGCAAGGTGCTCTTGCCCGAACCCGATGCGCCGACGATGGCCAGGGTATCGCCAGCATGTACCTGCAGATCGACACCCTGCAACACCGTCACGTCGAGCCGGCCTTCGGTGAAGCGTTTGGTCAGACCTTGCGCCTGCAACACGATCTCATTCATAACGCAGGGCCTCGGCCGGGTTGACACGGCTGGCGCGCCAGCTCGGGTAGATGGTGGCCAGGAACGCGAGCACCAGCGAAATCAGCGCGATCGGCACGATGTCGCCGCGCTGGGGATCACTGGGCATGCGGCTGATCAGGTAAATATCCTTGGGCAGGAAGCTGGCATTGAACAGGCGCTCGAGCGCCGGCACGATGACGTCGATATTGAAAGCCACGCCCAGCCCGAGCGTTAGGCCAGCCAGCGTGCCGATCACGCCGACCATCGCACCCTGGACAACGAAAATGCCCATGATCGAGCGCGGACTGGCGCCCAGCGTGCGCAGGATCGCGATGTCCGCGCGTTTGTCGGTCACTGTCATCACCAGCGTGCTGACAAGATTGAACGCCGCGACCGCGACGATCAGCGTCAGGATGATCGACATCATGGTTTTCTCGACCTGCACCGCAGCGAACCAGGTCCGGTTCTGGCGCGTCCAATCGCGGATGACGACGTCACCGGTCAACGTCTTGACCAGTTCGGCGGCCACCGTCCGCGCCTGGTGAAGGTCGCGCAATTTGAGCCGCACGCCGGTCGGCCCTTCCAACCGGTAGATGCGCGCGGCGTCGTCCATGTGCAACAGGGCCAGCGCGGAGTCGTATTCGAAATGACCGGAATCGAAGGTGCCGACAACCGTCATCTGTTTGAGCCGCGGCACGACGCCGGCCGGCGTGATCTGGCCACTGGGCGAGATGAGCGTCACCTTGTCGTTCTCGCGCACACCGAGAGACCGCGCCAGCTCGCCGCCCAAAATGATGCCGAACTCGCCCGACACCAGTCGCGACAGCCCGGCCTGGCCCAGTGACAGGCCCAGTTCGGTGACCTGTGCCTCGCGCGCCGGATCGATGCCGCGCACCAGCGTCGCCTTCATGTCCTCGCCGCGTGCCAGCAGGCCCTGCGCGGACACGAACGGCGCGGCGCCGAGCACTTTCGGGTTGCGCTTGGCCTCCTGCATCGTGCGCTCGAGATCGGGCAGCGCGGTCCCGCCAGAGGCGTAGATCTCGACATGCGACACCACGCTGAGCATGCGGTCACGCACCTCCTTCTGGAAGCCATTCATGACGCTGAGCACGATGATCAATGCCGCCACACCCAGCGCAATTCCCAGCATGGACACGCCGGAGATGAATGAGATGAAACCGTTGCGCCGGGTGGTGCGGCCGGCGCGCGTATAACGCCAGCCCAGGATCAGTTCGTAAGGAACGTGCATCGGCAAAAAAGCGTCATGTGAAACATCTCGATAAGACCGGGACAGAAAAACAGCGGCCATTGTGGCACCACGCCATGCCGTGACCGGTGCCGCGCACCATTTCCGTTACCCACTTCCCGGACAATAGCCGAATGCAGTTGCTGATCCCTTATGCCCTTGTCGATACGCCAGGTTGCCACCAGGCCTTGTCGGAGCTGCAGTTGCCTCGCCTGAACACACTGCTGCGGCGCTTGAAACTGAGCGCATCCCATCCGGGCTCAGCCGACGATCTGTCGCTGCCACATGAAAAGGCGCTGGCGCGGGCCATGGACCTGTCGCCCGAAGACGGGCAGATTCCCCTGGCCGCTGCGGCGCTGGCGGCCTCGGGCGGCGATCCGGGGCAGCGGGCCTGGGCCTGGATCACACCGGCCCACTGGCAGGTGGCCACCAACCATATCCAGATGCACGACCCGGCCCGGCTGAAGTTGGTAGAAGCCGAGTCACGGTCCCTGCTGGGCGCCATGGCCCCCTATTTCGCGCAGGATGGCATCACGCTGACCTATCTTGAGCCCGCGCGCTGGCTGGCCTGCGGCGAGGTGCTGGCGACGCTGGCCTGCGCCTCACTGGACCGGGCCATCGGCGCCGACGTGCGGCCCTGGATGCCGGCATCCGCCGACATGCGCCGGCTGCAAAACGAAATGCAGATGCTGCTGTACACCCATCCGGTCAACGACGCCCGCGCCGAGCGCCGTCTGGACGGCGTCAACTCGTTCTGGATCAGCGGCAGCGGCAGACTTGGCGCGCAGCAGGCGTCCCTTGATGCGGCGCCCATCGTCGCCGACGGTTTGCGCGATGCCGCGTTGCACGAGGATTGGGCCGCCTGGGCGCAGGCCTGGCGCCGGATCGACGAGACCTTGTGCCGGGATCTGCTGGCCGGGCTCAACGCCGGCCAGTCGGTGCGGCTGGTGCTGTGCTCGAGCCGCCATGCGCTGGAGTTCGCGCCCGGACCCGGCGGCTGGGCGCAGCGCCTGCAGAGTCGCTGGAGCCGACTGGGCCTGCACAGTTTTGCCGACAGATTATGAAAATCACTACCCGCGACATCCCTCCCCGTGCCGTCTGGACCCTGGAGCAGGCCGGCATCCACCCCTTGCTGGCCCGCCTGTACGCCGCCCGCGGCGTGCTGGGCACGGACGAACTCGATGCAGGCCTGCATCGCCTGCTGCCACCCACCGCGATGATGGGCACCCAGGCCGCAGCCACACTGCTCGCCGACGCGATCGCGCAGGACAAGCGCCTGTGCATCGTGGCTGACTACGACTGCGACGGCGCCACCGCCTGTGCGGTCGGCCTGCGTGGCCTGCGTCTGCTGGGCGCCCGGCATGTCGACTACATCGTGCCGGACCGGGTGCGCGACGGCTACGGGCTGACGCCACCGATCTCGCAACGGGTCAAGGACAGCGGCGCCGACGTGTTGATCACGGTCGATAACGGCATTGCCAGCATCGACGGCGTTGCCGCGGCGCGCGCACTGGGGCTGCAGGTGCTGGTGACCGACCACCACCTGCCGGCCAGCCAGTTGCCGGACGCCGACGTCATCGTCAATCCGAACCAGCCCGGTTGCAGCTTCGAGAGCAAGTCGATCGCAGGGGTCGGTGTGATGTTCTACGTGTTGCTCGCGCTGCGCTCCGAACTGCGCGCACGCGGCATCTTCACGCCGCAGACCCAGCCCAAACTCGACGCCTTGTTGCCGCTGGTGGCGCTGGGCACGGTGGCCGACGTGGTGCGGCTCGATGCCAACAACCGCCGTCTGGTCGCACAGGGCCTCAAACGAGTCCGTGCCGGCACCCTGGCGCCGGGTCTGGCCAGCCTGTTCGCAGCCGCCGGGCGCAAGGCCGGGGTCGCCACCACCTTCGACTTCGGCTTTGCGCTGGGCCCACGGATCAATGCTGCGGGGCGCCTGAGCGACATGACGCTGGGCATCGAGTGTCTGCTGACCGACGACCCGGCACGGGCCGACGAATTGGCGCGCACCCTGGACGGCATCAACCGCGAGCGGCGCGAGATCGAGGGCGACATGCGCGAGCAGGCGATGCGGATCGCCGAGTCGCTGTTCGACGAAGGCGACGAGCCGCCGCCCGCCATCTGTGTCTTCGACCCCGATTTCCACGAAGGCGTGGTCGGCATCGTCGCCTCGCGCATCAAGGACAAGCTGCACCGCCCGACCTTCGTTTTCGCCGCCAGCCAGGCGCCCGGCAAGGAACACGAGCTCAAAGGCTCGGGCCGCTCGATTCCCGGATTTCACCTGCGTGACGCGCTCGACCTGGTGGCCAAGCGCTGCCCCGGCGTATTGCTGCGCTTTGGTGGCCATGCAATGGCGGCGGGCTGCACGATCAAAGAGGAATATTTCGACCAGTTCGAACAGGCGCTGTCCGAAGTGGCGCTGCAGTGGCTCGATGCAGCCACACTGGAGCGCCGGCTCGAGACCGACGGGCCGCTGGCGCCCGAATACCGCCGGGTCGACCTGGTCGACACCTTGCACCGCGAGGTCTGGGGCCAGGGATTTGCGCCGCCAGTATTCAGCGAAGAGGTCGAGGTCGTATCCCAGCGGCTGGTGGGCGAAAAACACCTGGCGCTCAAGCTCAAGCACCAGGGCACGCCGATCGACGGCATCTGGTTCAACCACACCGACAGCCTGCCGGCACGGGTCACCATCGCGTTTCGCCTGGACGCCGACGAATGGAACGGATCGCGTAAAGTGAAGTTCCTGATCGAAGGCGTGGAAACCTGATCCGCCACTGCCCCCGACCTGCCCTCCCACTTTCCAACGACAAGCACCATCATGACATCCCCTGCATCGGCAACCGCCGCGTTCGACCTCACTGGCCGCCGGGCCCTGATCACCGGCTCCAGCGCCGGCATCGGTTTCGCACTGGCACGGGGCCTGGCCCAGGCCGGCGCCGCCGTCATCCTCAATGCCCGCAGCCAGGACAAGCTCGACGCGGCAGCGAAAACCTTGCGCGACGCAGGCGCAACCGTGCACGTGAAAGCCTTCGATGTCACCGACAGCAAGGCGGTCAGCACAGCGGTCAACGACATCGAGAAGAACATTGGCGCCATCGACATCCTGATCAACAACGCCGGCATGCAGCGGCGCGGGCCACTGGAAGATTTCACGATCGAGCACTGGCACGAGCTGATGCGCACCAACCTGGACAGCGTGTTCCTGAACGGCCAGGCCGTGGCCCGCCACATGATCGCGCGCAAGCGCGGCAAGATCATCAACATCTGCTCGGTGCAAAGCGAATTGGGGCGCCCGAACATTGCGCCCTATACCGCCAGCAAGGGCGGCGTCAAGATGCTGACCAAGGGCATGGCGATCGACTGGGGCCAGCACGGCATCCAGGTCAACGGCTTGGGCCCAGGTTACTTCAAGACCGAACTCAACGAAGCGCTGGTGAAGAACCCCGAATTTTGCAGCTGGCTGATCGGCCGCACGCCGTCCCGGCGCTGGGGCGACGTGCAAGACCTGGTCGGGCCGGCGGTGTTCCTGGCCAGCGGCGCGTCGGACTTCGTCAATGGCCATATCCTGTATGTCGATGGTGGCGTGACCGCCACGCTGTAAGGCGGGCTCGACTCTTGCCGCACCTGTACATCCTCACCGTCATCGGCGTCTATTGAACGTTCCGTAAAACATGACAAACACGGTTCGGGCTGAGCCTGTCGAAGCTCCCCCCTTCGACAGGCTCAGGGCAGGCTCTTCGACAGGGCGAACGGAATCGTTTGCGCTGTCATGTGATACGTAAACATCAATAGTTCATCTTTTTTTTCCCAGGAACCGACCATGGAAGCTCTCGTCATCCACGCCCCCAAGGACCTTCGGGTCGAGTCCGTTGTCACTGAAAGCGTACATGCCGGCCAGATCCGCGTGCGCGTGCGCAAGGGCGGCATCTGCGGCTCGGACCTGCACTATTTCAACCACGGCGGTTTCGGCACGATCCGCATCAAGGAACCGATGGTGCTCGGTCATGAAATTTCCGGCATCGTCGAAGAGGTCGCGCAAGACGTCACAACGGTCGCGAAGGGCGACCGCATCGCAGTCAGCCCCAGCCGGCCGTGCGGCCGGTGCACGTACTGCCAGCAAGGCTTGCAAAACCACTGCCTGGACATGCGCTATTACGGCAGCGCCATGCGCACGCCGCACGTGCAAGGCGCATTTCGGCAGGAGATCGTCTGCGACGCCGGCCAGGCCCACAAGCTGGCCGATGGCATCAGTGACAGCGAAGGTGCTCTGGCCGAACCGCTGGCGGTCGCACTACACGCAGTGCGCCGCGCCGGCTCCTTGCTGGGCAAACGCGTGCTGGTGACGGGTTGTGGCCCGATCGGCGCGCTGGTAGTGATGGCCGCACGGCGTGCCGGTGCGGCCCATATTGTCGCCACCGACGTGAGCGCGTTCACGCTGCGCAGCGCGCTCAAGGTCGGCGCCGACGAGGCCCTCAATGTCGCAGAAAACGCCGATGCTCTGGCGCGGTTCTATGCCGACAAGGGCAGCTTCGACGTGTTGTTCGAAGCCAGCGGAAACGAACAGGCCCTGCGCGGCGCCCTGGACGCACTGCGCCCACGCGGCGTAATCATGCAGGTCGGCCTGGGCGGCGACATGACGCTGCCGATCAACACCATCGTCGCCAAGGAGTTCGACCTGCGCGGCGCGTTCCGCTTCCACGAGGAGTTCGCGATCGCCGTTGAATTGCTCAACAAGGGGCTGATCGACGTCAAACCACTGATTTCAGCGACCTTGCCGTTCCGGGACTCGGGTCGGGCTTTTGCGCTGGCGGCGGATCGGTCGCAGGCGATGAAGGTATTGCTGGATTTCGAATAACTCCGTTGGCACGTCGGGATGTGCTTTTTGCAGCGCAACTGATCTTGACCGATGGCCTTCACTGGCCGTGTGCACTGGCGTGCGTGGCAGGCCGGGGCGAGACCCGGTCTGCCACGCACGCACGGCGCAGCCGGAAATGGCCGAAATTGCAGGCCCGGGCACGGAGCACGCTGCGTGGCACAGTGATCACAGCCCGGATTCCCACCCCTTCCCGCGAATAGAATGGATTTTTTACCGACAACGTGGAGATTGCCCCATGTCCGACCAGAAATACCGGCTTGTCACGCGCAGTGATTTCGATGGCCTCGTATGTGCCGTCCTGCTCAACGAGATGGGATTGATCGACGACATCAAGTTCGTGCATCCGAAGGACATGCAGGACGGCAAGGTCGCGATCACCGAGCGCGACATCACGACCAATCTGCCCTATGTTCCCGGCGCGCACCTGGTGTTCGACCACCATGCGTCGGAGACGGTGCGCAACACCGGCGAGCGGCCCAAGAACTACATCATCTACCCGGGCGCACCGTCGGCGGCGCGGGTCGTGTACGAATGTTATGGTGGCAAGGCGCGGTTCCCCGACTCGTTCGACGAAATGATGATCGCGGTCGACAAAAGCGATGCGGCCGAGTTCTCGATCGAGGAGATCCTCAATCCGACCGGCTGGGTGCTCCTGAACTACCTGATGGATTCGCGTACCGGTCTCGGACGCTTCCGCGAGTTCCGCATCAGCAACTACCAGCTGATGCTCGACCTCATCAACTACGTGCGCAACCACACGATTGAACAGGTACTCGAACTGCCCGACATGGTCGAGCGGGTCACGCTGTATGTCGAACATGTCGACAAGGCCAAGGAGCAGATCAAGCGCTGCACGACGGTGCACGGCAACCTGGCCGTGCTCGACCTGCGCCACGAAGAGACGATTTACGCGGTCAATCGCTTCATGATCTACGCGCTGTTTGCGCAGACCAACATCTCGATCCATGCCATGTGGGGCGTGCAGAAACAGAACACCGTATTTGCGACCGGCAAGTCGATCACGAACCGCAGTTCCAAGACCAACATCGGCGAGTTGATGCTGTCGTACGGCGGCGGTGGACACGAGAATGCCGGCACCTGCCAGATTGCCAACGACAAGGCCGACGCGGTGCTCAAGGAATTGATCAGCAAGATCAACGCCGACGGCTGAGCGCCACGCGCCACACCCGGCATTGCCCCGACCTGGTTGGCGGGCATCGCGCCCGCAAGGGCCGACGCGATGGCGCTGGCACTAAAATGGATGCGTGCCCTCATCGATCCTGAACGCCGACCTGCATTGCCACTCCGTGGTCTCCGATGGCACACTGACACCGGAAGCGCTTGCGCAGCGGGCCAAGGCCAACGGTGTCGAATTGTGGGCGCTGACCGACCATGACGAAATCGCCGGCCAGGCCCGTGCCGCCGCAGCCGCCCGAGAGCAGGGCATGTATTACCTGACCGGCACCGAAATCTCGGTCAGCTTTATTGGCGCAACCGTGCACATCGTCGGCCTGGGTTTCGACCCCGGCAATGCTGCGATCATCGAGGGCCTCAAGCGCACCCGTGGCGGGCGCGGCCAGCGTGCGATGGACATGGCCGAGGGCCTGGCCCAGGTCGGCATCCATGGCGCCTATGAAGGCGCGCTCCGGTTTGCCGGCAACCACGACCTGATCTCGCGCACCCATTTCGCCCGATTCCTGGTCGATACGGGTGTGTGCAAGGAAACCAACGAGGTGTTCCGAAAGTACCTGACCGAGGGCAAGCCGGGGTTCGTCGAACACCGCTGGGCTTCGCTGAAGGACGCCGTCAACTGGATCACGCAGGCCGGTGGCGTGGCGGTGATCGCGCATCCGGCGCGTTACCGCTTCACCGCGAATGAAGAGTTTGCGCTGTTCAGCGAGTTCAAGGCGCATGGCGGCCAGGCCATTGAGGTCGTCACCGGCAGCCACAGCGCCGCCGAATACGTCACCTATGGCGCTAGCGCCCTCGAGTTCGGCCTGGCCGCATCGCGCGGCAGCGACTTCCACAGCCCGGATGAGTCCCATACCGATCTGGGCACCCTGCCGCTGTTGCCGGGCGAACTCACACCCGTATGGGACCTGCTGGAGTCCCGGATCCAGTGATGCTGCCGTCGTGTCGCCTGCGCCCGACCGAGTGATATGGCGCAATATTTCGAACTGCACCCGGACAACCCGCAGCCGCGCCTGCTCAAACAGGCGGTGGCGCTGCTCAACCGCGGTGGCGTGTTGGCAGTGCCCACCGACTCCAGTTATGCCCTGGTGTGCCACCTCGACGACAAGGAGGCGGCCGACCGCTTGCGGCGGATTCGCGGTGTGGACGACAAACACCACCTGACCCTGTTGTGCCGGGATCTGAGTGAACTGGCCAATTACGCGCGGGTCGACAACACGCAGTTCCGCCTGATCAAGTCCGCGACGCCCGGCCCCTATACCTTCATCCTGCCCGCGAGCAAGGAAGTGCCGCGCCGGGTCAGCCATCCGCAGCGCAAGACGATCGGTGTGCGTGTGCCCGAGAACAAGGTGCTGCACGAACTGCTGGCGCTGCACGACGGGCCCTTGCTGGCCACGACCTTGATTCCCCCGGGGGAGACCGAACCGCTGAACGACGCCCAGGAAATCCGCAGCCGTTTCGAGCGCCTGATCGAGGCGGTGATCGACGCCGGCGCCTGCCCCCATGAGGCGACGACGGTCGTTGACCTGACAAGTGACGAACCGGCGCTGCTGCGACAGGGCCGCGGCGACGCGCATGCGCTGGGTCTGTAGTCGTGCGTCCCCCATCCAACCTGTCTGAGACAATTCCCGCGTGGATACTGCCAACCTGCTTCAAACCGTCCTGATCTACGCGCTGCCGGTGCTGTTCGCGATCACCGTGCATGAGGCTGCGCACGGATACGCCGCGCGCCATTTCGGTGACAACACGGCCTACGCATTGGGCCGCATCACGCTCAATCCGATCAAACATATCGACCCGGTGGGCACCATCCTGATGCCACTGATGCTGTATTTCGCGACCTCCGGTGCGTTCGTGTTCGGTTATGCCAAGCCGGTACCGGTGCGCTTCGGCAATCTGCGCAACCCCAAGCGCGACATGGTCTGGGTCGCGCTGGCCGGACCTGGCGCCAACCTCGTGCAGGCCTTCCTGTGGGGCTTGTTGATGGTGCTGCTGCAAGCCTTCGGCGTCACCGAGCTGTTTTTCCTGAAGATGTGCCAGGGCGGCATCCTGGTCAACGTGGTGATGTTCGCACTCAACCTGTTCCCGCTGCCGCCACTCGATGGTGGCCGCATCCTGGTCGGACTGCTGCCGATGCGCCAGGCCGAACTGGTGTCGCGTATCGAGCCCTGGGGCTTCTTCATCGTCATGGGCCTGTTGCTGCTTGGCATTGTCAGCACCTACTGGATGCGCCCCGTGATGTCGCTGACTTTTGGCCTGCTCCATGTGTTGCTGACGCCGTTCAGCTGGCTCATTGGTTGACCACAACACTATTTTTCTCCTGCCCGCACCATGAGCACCACGCGTTTCCTGACCGGCATCACCACCACCGGCACTCCGCACCTTGGCAACTATGTCGGCTCGATCCGACCTTCGGTGCGCGCGAGCCTGCGTGACGATGTCGAGAGTTTCTACTTTCTGGCCGACTACCACGCGCTGATCAAGGTCGAGGAGCCGTCACGTATCCAGCGCTCGACGCTGGAAATCGCCGCCAGCTGGCTGGCCGCCGGCCTTGACCCGGAGCGCGTGACCTTTTACCGGCAGTCGGACATCCCTGAAATCCCCGAACTCACCTGGTTTCTGACCTGCGTCACTGGCAAGGGCATCCTGAACCGCGCACATGCCTACAAAGCGGCGGTCGACAAGAACGTGGCAACCGGCACCGACGTCGACTCCGACGTAACGGCGGGACTGTTCATGTACCCGGTGCTCATGGGCGCCGACATCCTGATGTTCAACGCGCACAAGGTGCCGGTGGGCCGCGACCAGGTACAGCATCTGGAGATGGCGCGCGACATGGCCAACAGCTTCAACCACCGGTACGGTCAACATTTCACGTTGCCCGAAGTGGTGATCGAGGAATCGGTGGCAACCTTGCCCGGCGTCGACGGTCGCAAGATGAGCAAGAGTTACGACAACCATATTCCGCTGTTTGCGCCCCGTGCCCAGCTCAAGAAACGCATCGCCGGCATCGTCACCGACTCCCGGGCACCGGGCGAGGCCAAGGACGTGGAAGGTTCGGCCCTGTTCCAGATCTACCAGGCCTTTGCCAGCGAGACGGAAACTGTGGCGCTGCGTCAGGCCTATGCCCACGGCATCGCATGGGGCGACGCCAAAAGCATGGTGTTCGAGCGGTTGGATACCGAAATCACGCCGATGCGCGAACGGTATGACGCGCTGATCCGCGATCCGGCGGCGATCGAGGCCATCCTGCGGCGTGGCGCGGAAAAAGCGCGCAAGATTTCGACCCCCTTCATGGCCGGCGTACGGCACGCTGTCGGATTGCGCAACCTTGGTGCCGCCAGCACGGCCAAGGCCACCAAGGCCGACAAGACGGCGCAGCCGGTGTTCAAACAATACCGTGAAAAGGACGGCCAGTTCGCTTTCAAACTGGTCGACGCCAAAGGCCGCATGCTGCTGCAAAGCCAGGGTTTTGCGTCACCCAAAGACGCCGGTGCGGCGATCGCGCGGCTGCAGCAGGTCGGCGGGGCAGCACTGCCGGCGTTTGAAGGCCAGCTTGCCGCTGGCGAAGGTGTGTCGAACGACGACATATCGGCGGCTCTGCAACTGCTGGCCGACGCAGCAGGATAAATCCCAGGCGCGCTGCGCCGGCGCACAGGCATTGCAGTGTTCCCATCCATGGTGACAGAGAGAGACTGCCGCCCTGCAAATCGTTGCTATACTCGCAGGCTTTCGCGCGTAGGAGAGGTGGCAGAGTGGCCGAATGTACCTGACTCGAAATCAGGCGTACCGCAAGGTACCGTGGGTTCGAATCCCACCCTCTCCGCCAGTTGCTCTGGTAAGTTTTTGATTTACATAGATAAATTTTCAGCCAATCCAGATACCCATCAAAGAACCCGTCAATATGGGATGCGACTAGAAGATGCGACTTGACGGTTGACCACGTGAAGCCAATCTGCGCGGGTGTCGTCGATCTGGAGCAACATATGCAAAGGTTCACGATCCAGGAACCCCGCCACAAGACGCACACGGATGTGCGGGTGGCTCGGCAACTGAGGCGATAGAAATGCCACAGCCACCAAATGATGTTTGGCTTGCCTTTGCTGGTGTCCTTGATCTGCACATCGCAAGGGCTCTCGTTGCCGAGTTGAACAACGCATTGGTCGCAGGCGTTGACCGCGTTCACCTACTCCTTCAATCTCCAGGCGGAAGTGTCAACGAGGGAGTGTTCTTGTTCAACTACTTCAACGCGCTTCCAATCGAGATTTTGGCCTATTACTGTGGATTCATAGGTAGCGCCGCTGCAACGCGTACCTTGGTGCCAAGAAACGGATCGTTAGCCCAGACGCGACCTTCCTCATCCACAAATCCAGGGCCCAGCCCGGCAACGCAAGCTCCGCAGCGCAAATGGCAGCAACGGCAAACAGTTTGAACATAGACGATGCGCGGGTAACCGACATTCTGAAATCGACTGTAGAGATCACCCCTGCGCAGAGGCGCGTTTTTGCTCATGCTGACTTGACACTGAACGCCAAGCAGGCAGTTGCAGCAGGAATAGCCCATGAACTAGGCGAGTTCCTGCCGCGCGGGCTCTTGAGAACCATCTGATCCCTTGGTCGTCAGCCTTGCCACAGCAATGGCCCGAACTTGCAGTTCCTGCGCAGTCTCGCCTGGTTGCCGTAGCCACTCGCCGCCGTGCTGATCCCACACGAGGTTGATATCGGGGTTCGAGTTACCTGGTGACACGATCACATTCACAAGGTCATTAAAGGTGTCCGGCCCGTGCGCCGTGGCTTCGAGCATCGTGATTCGCTGGGCTAGGCTATTCATGATCAGTCCGTTTAAATGCGACAAGTTCGATGAACATTGCCTCGGTGCCAGGTGGGTGCCCGTGCCTTGACAACGTCTGCTCTTTGGGGTGCCGCTGGACCGGTTTGCCTTCACAGTGATGGCGCTGGTGGCGGCGCTGCCGAGCGCCAGCAATGTGTCGCTGCTGGCCGAGCGATTTGACGCAGATAACGGCCGTATTGCCCGCATCATTCTGGTTTCCACGGTCGCCGCGTTTGTGACGTTCTCGCTGGCGGTGGCGTTGATGACTTGAGGGGGAATTCGCCGGCTTTTGGTCATAAAATCAGATAAACTGATTGTCAAATTTACGAAAGCTGATCTATGCGCGCTATCGCCGTGACCGTGACCGAGTTTTCCCGTGGCTTGTCAGATTTTTTAAACCAGGTGCAGTATCAGGGTCAAACGCTGGATATTCAGCGTGGCAAGCGGGTGGTGGCGCGCGTATTGCCAGCTGCCGCACCGGATGGTTTTCCGCTAGACCGGCTTGATGATTTTCTGCTGAAAGGGCCACACTTGCGTGAGTCCGAGCGTCAATCCATGGCCGACGATGTAGGCGCAGTGCGATCTAGCCTGCTGGCACGAGACGATCCATGGGCCTCGTGATTGATACCGATGTATGGGTACTGTCAGAAAAATCTGGCGTGCCATTGAATCTGGCCCGCTGGGCAACCTACGGCGGCGCCTATATGAGTGTCGTCACCGCCAGCGAACTCCTTGTGGGGGTGGAGCGTGCGAATACGGCCGAGCGCAGGGCACAACGCGCGGCGTTTGTAGAAAACCTGCTATCCAACATTCCTGTGCTGGATTTTTCTTTGCCTGTTGGTCGCACCCACGCCCGAATGCTGGCCGCGCTTTCCAGGAACGCGACGGCAGGCGCGCACGATGCGCTGATCGCGGCTACGGCCGTGCACCACGGTTACGCGCTGCTCACCCGCAACGTGGCGGATTTCAAGATGTTTGCGGGTCTCAAGGTTGAGGCCTATCTGGACATGCAGTGATGGCGCGGCCCTGTGATGGAGATCAAGCACTTAAATCGAGCCGGCCCCTTTTTTTGCGGATTGATTGAGAACTTATCCACAAATAGCAAAATTGCGTCTTGAGCCGCCTGTGACGCGGCGGGTCCACGTCCACGGCCCAACGAATCAGTCCCTTGCCTTCAGGCTGTCGCAGGGTGCTGTGCAGCTCGGCCTGCCAGGCGCTCAAAAACGCCGCAGCGCCGCACGTGACGGGCTCTCCACCAGCATCTGGGTGCGTTCCACGTTGGCCACGTGCTGCATGCTCATCGGCACCGCCGGGTACAGCGCAATGTGCGGCAGGACCTGATCCGCATCCGCGAGGGAATAGGAAAATCAAACGGCATATTCTTGTGCGCACCGGGACGAACTCGCGCGCTCAGAGATGTTTTGGCGGCACATTGGCCTGGTCGATCGCGCACTGAGCGGCCGCGGCCGCGCCACCTGACCCGAAACCCGCCTGGACATCGGTTGAGCCCGCGCGCTTCATGGCCCCTCTCGCGGCTCAACCCTCGTCATGCGCAGCCCCTTCCCCCGGCCCGAGGTACCGGGCCGCCTTCACGCCTCCTGCTGAAAATCTCCGCGCGCCGGCACCCGGGGCGGTGCCGGGCCTCCAGCCCCAGGTGCCTGAGCTTGAGGATCCGCTCTATCACGGGCCCCTCCAGGATGGCCGCAATGATCTTGAGCTGGCCGCCGCAGTTCGGGCAGTGCTTCAGGTCGATCTCAAAGCGAAGCTTCAGCGAAGACTAACTTGTACTCAAGTTATGTCGCAGCTCGGCACGCGCTTGAGCAGCCGAGCCCAACTGATGCGCGCCGGCCGGCTGTGCGTGCAGCCTGACTCGGTCGCGGGGACCTTTGACTCGCCAGTGGCATCCTCGGGTGCCCGGGGCACCACCAGCGCGAGTAGCTTCGCGTTCGGCGCCAGGACCCCGTGCAATCGAATCGTGTGCAGGCGGGGCCGCGGCACAGGTGCCTGAA
>ENA-ORBV01001200-ORBV01001200.1-microbial-mat-metagenome-genome-assembly--contig:-NODE-1200-length-58408-cov-5.604618_pt1 | contig 58408 bp, 47 predicted proteins | sample MGYA00237777_ERZ505514 | MGnify/ENA primary metagenome ERZ505514 (study PRJEB26160, sample SAMN06269048) | microbial mat metagenome | isolation source: Oligotrophic lake microbial mat | place...
CCGTGATCCCCAACAAACCGGGCGACAAGAGCCCTATTGAACACGTCGTCTACATCATCAAAGAAAACCGGACCTACGATCAGGTGCTCGGCGACATCGGCATCGGCAACTCCGATCCCTCTCTGACGCTGTTCGGAGAAAAATACTCACCCAACCACCACAAACTGGCCCGCGAGTTTGTGCTGCTCGACAATTTCTACGTCAATTCAGATGTCAGCGCCGACGGACATAACTGGTCGACGGCCGCCATCGCACCGGATTATGTCCAGCGCATGTGGCCCAACTCTTACGGCGGTCGTCGCAAGAAATACGACTACGAGGGCGGCGAACCGGCCGCGATTCCTCCAGCCGGATATCTCTGGACGAATGCGCAAGCAATGGGAATCGGCATGCGCAACTACGGTTTCTGGACCGAAACCCTCCCCCAACGCAGCCCGCAAGGCGTCTGGGTCGCACGGGTGAAAGATCCGGTGCTGGCACGCATCACCAATATGAAGTTCCCCGGCTTTCAATTGGATATCCAGGACATCGAACGCGCCCGCATCTACCTCGAAGATCTCGCCGAATTCGAAAAAACGAACTCCATGCCCAAGCTCACGCTTTTGCGCATCGGCAACGACCATACTTCAGGAACCTCGCCCGGCAAATACACCCCGCTCGCCGCCATGGCCGACAACGACTTGGCTCTGGGCATGATCGTCGAAGCACTGTCGAAATCGAAGTTCTGGGGCAGAACCGCCATTTTTGTCGTCGAGGACGATGCTCAGAATGGATCGGATCACGTCGATTCCCACCGCTCGCCGGCATTCGTACTCTCGCCCTATACCAAACGCGCGGTCGTCGATTCGAGCTTCTACAACCAGACGTCGGTTCTCCGCACCATGGAACTTATCCTGGGTCTGAAGCCCATGACGCAGTTCGACGCCGCCGCACGTCCCATGGTCTCCGTCTTCGGAACCGAGGCCAATCTCTCCCCCTATACTTCGGAAAAAGCCCGCATCGATCTCAATGAGCGCAACCCGCAAAAATCCGCCACCGCCGCCCGCAGCATGCACATGGACTTCTCTCGCGAAGACGCCATCGATGACGATGAGCTGAATGAGATCCTCTGGAAGGCGATCCGCGGAGGCGAGCCGCCGGCCCCGGTCCGCAGCTACTTCCCGGGGGTGCCAAGGGCAGTTGGGCCTCGTTAGTTTACTGAACAGCGACACAGCCGCGTGGTGCGGCCCGCGTGCGTTGTATCGCTCGTTCCTCAATAGTGGCAGGGGCCGTCGCGCCCCACCAAGCGGTTCGTTTGGAACAGTCTCGCGGTGGCCTCTGGTATCGAGCGCGTTCGGTTGTTGAATTGCTGGCTGGAACGATTTCTCCGAAAATGGATGCCACCGCGGCACCTCGAGTTGCGTACACCATAGTAGATGCAGCCAGCGGCGGACCTCACCGAACTCAATCGCCTCCTCAGCGAGGCACAGAGCGGTGATCGCGCGGCCTATTCGGCGATCCTGCGGTCGCGGCAGGCGATGGTTTATTCAATCGCGCGGAACTTTCTCCGCAACCCGGCCCACGCCGAAGACATCGCACAGGATGTGTTCCTGGAACTGCATCGCAACTTGCCGTCGATTGAGTCCGGGGCACATTTGATTTCCTGGCTCCGGCAGGTGACCGGGCGCAAGTGCATCGACCAGTCGCGGCGGGCGTGGTTCCGGCGGTGGACGAATCTGGACGACGGCATCGAGCATCGTGAAACAGCAGTTGTGGCAGAGCCGCGAGATCCGCTGTTGGCGGATCGCATCCACAATGCGATGGGAAAGTTGCCGGAAAAGACGCGATTGATGATGATCATGCGGTTTCAGGAAGAGATGGAACCCGGCGAGATTGCCGAGAGTATGAAAGTGCCGGTGGGCACGGTGAAGAGCACCATCCATCGTGGTTTGGAACAATTGCGCCGTCGCTTGACGGGCACGGTGATGCAAAAGGGAAAATCATGGATCAGTTTGAGAACGATCTAAAACAGGCGTTGCGGCAAGTGGATCCTCCGGCGGGCTTTGAGCAGCGTGTGCTCGCCCGGCTGGCGCGGGAATCCGCTGCGACAAGACAGCCCTCACGATTTACGGCCTGGGCCACGGCCGCGGGCTTGGCGTTCGCATCGCTTGGCGGCGTCGCGATTTATCAACAGCAACAGCAGCGCAGGGCGATGGAAGCTCGCGATCAACTGCTGCTTGCGTTGCGTGTCACCAGTGAAAAGCTGGATGTCGTCCGCAGCCGTATCAACCATAGCTCCGCAAGCGATTCAGGCTTGCATTCCAATGAGTGAGATCCCTTCATGAAACTCCTTTCTCTTGTTCTCTGCGCTTCGCTGACCCTTTCTGCGCAGTCACTCGATCTGCGTCATCTCGACCGGCTGGCCGAGAAGACCGGTGAGGTCGTCAATGTGACTTTGGATGAGGGGCTGATCCGCCTGGCGGCTTCGTTTCTGAAGGGTGGCGGCGAGGATCTGCGCGAGGTGCGTAACATCCTGCCAGGGTTGAAAGGCATCTACGTCCGCAGCTACAACTTCGAGACAGCCAATGCCTATTCCGCAGCGGACGTGGAGAAAATCGAACAACAGTTAAAGGGTTGGTCGACGATTGTCGAAGTGCGCAGCGGGCGCAAGGGCGAACACTCGAAGGTCATGTTAAAACCCGGCCAGGGAATCGTGGTGTTGAATTCCGGTCCGCGAGAGCTGACCGTGGTGAACATCGAAGGATCGATTACCATGGAGCAACTTGAGAAACTGGGCGGACACTTGGGCATCCCCGAGGTGGACGTGAAAAAGAACAAGTCCTCTTCGAAAGTGAAAGACGAAGAGTAGTTACGAAGTTCGGTAGCTATTGAGGAACCAGCGACACAACGCATGTTTTTGGGCCAAGCTTGGATTTCATGCGACGTAGAAAATCCTAAAGGCGAGACGAACACGGAATAACTGGCCGGCGAAATGGACCGGGGAGGCAGGCAATACTTGCCGGCCCCTATTGAGGAAGCCCCGGCCTTGGTCGGCTAGCGATTCGCAGGCTCCAGCAGTTTCGTATACAGCGCCGCTCCCGAAATATCCCGCAACACCACCCGCATCGCCTGAGACTTCGCTTCAACCTGTACGTCGCCGAAGAACTGATAACCCGCGGACGGCGGCAGATTTCCCTGCCCCTTCGGTGGATGCTTCGCAAACACCATCTCAGGGCCAAACGTGTTTTCCAGCGTCCCAGGTCCGAATGACCCCGCGTGCAGCGGCCCGGAAACAAACTCCCAAAATGGATCGAAATCCTTGAACTGAGCACGTTCCGGAGAGTAGCGATGCGCCGCCGTATAGTGGACATCCGCCGTGAACCAAACCGTGTTGCGAATGCGATTGTCTTTGATGAACTTCAACAATCGCGCGGTTTCCAACTCGCGGCCAAACGCCGGACCATCGCCATTGGCGATCGCCTCAAACCGCGTCCGCCCCTGCGGATCCTTGCCATCTGGAACCAACAACCCAATTGGCATATCCGCTGCGATCACTTTCCAAACAGCCTTCGATTCGCGCAGCGCCCCTTGGAACCACTCCATCTGCCGCGCACCCAGAAAGTCCGTCTCCGCGCTCTCGGACTCCTGCCGGTTAAAAGTGTTCGGTCCGCGAAACGACCGCATATCCAACACAAAAACATCCACCAAAGGACCATAGCTCACGCGCCGATGGATCCTGCCACCATCGAACGGAATCGGCGAGTATTCGCGAAACGCCTGGCGTGCGCGAGCCGACAGCACCCGGATGTCTTTCTCCGTATAGCGCGCATTCGCTGTCAGATCCGTACTCGATGACCAGTTGTTGAGCACCTCGTGATCGTCCCACTGCCAAACCTGCGGGATATCGGCAAGAAACTTGCGGAAGTGACCATCCAGCAGGTTGTACTTGTACGCGCCGCGGAACTCAGCCAGCGTCTCCGCAACCTTACTCTTTTCGGGCGTCACCAGATTCCGCCAGATCGTGCCATCGGTAAGCTTCACTTCCGCCTCTACCGGAACATCGGCATAGATGGTGTCACCGCTATGGATGAAGAAATCAGGACTGGCTTGGCGAACCGCTTCGAAGCCGCGCATCCCGCCCCAATCGGGATTGATGCCGTAGCCTTGCCCGGCTACATCGCCAGACCACGCGAATCGCACATCCCGCGAACTCTTGCGCGAAGGTGTCCGCAACTGCCCGCGAACCGGCTCGCTGAGCGTCTTGCCGTCTTCGAATTGGACATCGTAAAAGACTGTCTGGCCTTCTGGCAGACCCTTCAAAATCAGCTTCGACGTGAAATCCGTCGAGCCCTCGCACAAAGATCCGCGCACGAGACGCTTCGAACCGTTCTCTGTCGTTCCCCAACGCACGAGCATCTTTGCCGCGCGATCGCCGCGAGCCCAGATCAGCGCGCGATCGTAGGTGACATCGCCCGAAGTCACCGCTTCCACATTCGGACGCCCGGCACCACGTACGAAGGCTGGTCCCGCGGCGGCAAGTAGTAGCCCGCGACGCGTGATCATGCGCGGTTCAATTCGGTAAACAGAGCCTTGTACCAGCGCAGAAAGCGTTCCGGTTCGGTGCTGGCGGTGCATTCGCAGAGCAGATAGCGTTCGTACTTCGACTTGCGCAACAGCGTGAACAACTCACGCCACGGATAGTTCGAAGAAAGTTCATTGATATGGACGTTCTTGACCCACGGTCGCAGCAATTCAAAGCTCTTGGCGATGCTGCCGTTTTCGACATCGGTCGGATTCGAGTTCCAGCAAAGCCCCACATTGTCATGCTTGGTCGCACGCATAATGGCCGCCATGTTCGTCGGAACCTGCGTGATCGCGCCATGCACTTCCACCCAGATTTCGACGCCTTTGCCCACGCCAAAATCGCCCAGCTCTTTGAGGCATGCCGCGATGTTCGCCACCGTCTGCTGCGGCGTGACTTCTTTGGGAAATCCATTGGGGCGCACCTTGATACCCCAGGCATTGGTGTCGTGGGCGAGATCGATCCAGGTCTTGCCGATCTCAACATTCTTCTTTCGCACCGCGGGGTCGGGCGAATGGAATTCGCAGGTGGTGCCGTACGAGAGCAGTTTCACCTTCGAGCGCGCGAACCGCGCGGCAACGCGCTTGCGATCGTCAATGTTCAGTGTTGGCTCGACTCCATGCTTGTGCTCCGTGCGAAGCTCGACTGCGAAAAAGCCGGTCTCTTCAAGCTTGGTGATGCAGGTTTCGAGATCCCAATCTTTCAGGATGTTGTAGGTGACAGCGCCGAGTAGCATTTCCTCACTATCGTACGCCAAACCGAAGCGGACGAGAATCGCCTGCTAACGCCGAGAGATCGCTGCCGTCTCTGACAAGACCGCAGTGTTTTTTATCGATCCCGCAGAAACGCTGCTGCTTCGTCGAGAGACAGTTTCGCTTCAGGCATCGAGAGCAGTTGCCAGACATGCGGAACCACAGGCCAGATCTTGCACTCGACGCGAACGCCCGCGGCCCGCGCGCGTTCGGCGAGAACCGTGGAATCGTCGAGCAGCGTCTCATCCGCACCCACGTGGATCAGCATCGGTGGCAAAAACTTAAGATCGGCATGAACATCCGCAAAAAGTGGCGAAACCAGCGGATTCTTGGGATCCATGCCCGGTGCGAGGTAGTAGCTGGCGATGGTCTCAAGCCCTTTGGCGTGGAACATCGCGCAGCGCTTGTCGTTCTTTTGCCGCGACGCGCCGGCACCGGTGAGATCGGTGAAGGGCGAGAACAAAACGACCGCGTAAGGCAAGCTGTCTCCGGCCTCGCGTAAACGCAGAAGGGTGGCGAGGACAAGGCCACCACCGGCGGAATCGCCGCCGATCGCAATCGGCGCATCGGGATCGTCGCGCCGCAGTGCGCGGTAGGCCTCCACCGCATCGTCGAGGCCAGCGGGAAAGGGATGCTCGGGCGCGAGTCGATACGAAGGCGCATAGACGCGAAATCCGCGTTGCGCAAAGGCCGTTGTATAGGGCCTGTGCGTGACTACGTTGCAGGCAATGTATCCGCCGCCATGGAGATAAAGCAGAATCTTCTTCGCCACCTTGGCGGCGACCGCGGTTGGTTCCAACCATTCGCCATCGGATTGTCCGACGCGGGCCGGAGTGATGCGAACATCCGGCGGGACTTTGAAAAAACTGCGATCCATGATCGCGCGGATCGCATGGATATTATTCGCGCGGGCAAGCTTCTTCTTGAAGGTATGCCGAAGGAGCGTGCTCCAGAGATAGGCCTGCCAGCTTGCCATAGTTTTAGACCATACTACACACCCACACCCACCAAAAGAAAAGGCCGTTTCGGACTTCTCCGCAACGGCCCTTCTCAGTTGTATTCAGGCTCAGGCTTTCTTGACGACAGGTGCCGCAACGGCCGGTTTTACTGCCGAACCACCCACCGGACCTCCGCCCATCTTGTCGATCTCGTTGAAGTACACGCGCCGTTCCTGTTCCATCGCGTTATTCGACAACATCACCGCAATCGAATCGTGCAGTCCCACTTCCAGATCCGCCAGCGGACGTCCGCCGGTTTTGCAATCGTTGAAGAAGCTTTCGAGTTCGACGTCCACCGGATTGCGTTCTTCTTCGGACACCACGACGCCCTTCTGCATCAGCCAAAGGCGGGCGAACTTCATTTCTTTGGTGAAGAAGCCGTCGGTGTTCGGGTCGTACTTGTCCTTGTCCATCAGCAGCGGCAGGCCCTTGGTTGCGGCGCCTAAAGCAAAACTCGCGCCCGCTGCCGCGGCCTTTTCTTTGCCAGCCGCCGGAGCCACATCCGCCTTCTTTGGTTCCACAAACCACATGCCGGTCGGCAGCGTCGCTTCGCCATCGCCGATGGTCAAATGGATCGCGCCCTTGGTTCCCATAATCACTTCGCCGAATTCCGGACGCGACGAGTTGAGATACGGCAAGTGCGAGTTGGTGGTGATCGAACTATAGACCAGCTTTTGGCCCTTCGGATACTTGTAGATCAACTGGATGTTGTCGTAGACTGTGCGGCCATCTTTCCAGTAGTCGTTGCCACCGACCCCGATGACATATTCGGGCTTGGATCCGAACATCCAATCCGCAACGTCGATCTGGTGCGAGGCGAGTTCCGCAGTGAGTCCGCCGGAGTAATCTTTGAACAGACGCCAATTGGCGGGGTTCTGCGGTCCGGCGGGAACCTTCATCACCCAGCCCGGATTGCGATGCCACTGCGCGTGGATGTGCGTCACGTCGCCGAGCACGCCTTTGTCGATCATCTGCTTGGCGGTTTGATAGAACTTGCTGTAGCGGCGCTGCAGCCCGACCTGCAACACCTGCTTCGGATACTTGGCGTACAACGCGCGCAAAGCATGCACTTCTTCCGGCTTGAAGACCAGGCTCTTTTCGCAGAACGTGTGCTTGCCTGCTTCGAGAGCGGCCTTGGTCACTTCGTAGTGCAGATAGAGAGGAACTGCGATGATGACGGCTTGCACGTCTTTGTTGGCCATCACCTCGCGATAGTCCGTGTAAGGAGTCGCCTTGTTGAGCTTATAGGCACCGATGCCCTTCGCACGAGCCGCATCGTTGACATCGCATACCGCGATGCATTTGCCGTTCTCGACCTTATTGAGGTGCTTCAACAGGTAGGATCCACGTCCGCCAGATCCGATCACGGCATATTGAATTGTATCCCCGGCAGCCTTAACTATGGCGGGGGCTTTGCCGAATTCTACAGCCACCGCGGCGGCAACGCCAACGGCGGCAGCTGTCTTGACGACATCGCGACGCGTCGGCTTGGCTCGATCTTTCTTGTCTTGCATGGACGTTTCCCTCTAAGTATTTGAGTCTATCGCAATCCGATGCCTTACTGGAACCGTTCTCATTACTGAGAAAACCTTCTTAGCTTTCTTGGGTTCCGTTGTCTCACCTCGGGCTTGCCTCACAAAGTTGTCTTCCTGGTGGGTCTTTCATTCCGCAAGTCCCGAAGGGGGGCTGTAGTTCCGAATACCGGCGTTGTATAATCACGGCTGCATGATCGAGCTGGACATCCAACCCAAAAAGAAAAAAACTTTCGACCCGGATGAGGACCGCACCTTCCGGATTCTGTTGATCGGCGACTTTGGTGCCGCCGATGTTGCACGGCCTCAACTCATCGACCGCGATAACTTCGAAGAAGTTTTGCAGAAGATGAAAGTCTCGGTGGAACTGCCACTCGCAGGCAAGATCTCCATCCAGGACATCGACGATTTCCATCCAGATGATCTCTACCGCAGTCTCGATCTGTTCCACTCTTTGCGTCAAGCCCGTGCACGCCTTGAGAATCCAGAGACCTCCAAGCAAACCGCCCAATTGCTCTTCAGCGGACCCACACCCCAGGCGAGCATGGATATCCTCAAGCCCGCCAACGTGCTCGATCAGATTGTGGAAGAAGCCTCCGGCGGCAAGTATGTCGACCCTTTCGCCGACTATGTGCGCAAGCTCGTCGGACCGTACACCGTGCCCAAGCCGGATCCAAAACTGCCCGAAATGCTCGCTGAAATCGACGCCGCTGTTGCTGGCAACATGCGCCAGATTCTGCACGATCCCGGCTTTCAAACCATCGAAGCCGCATGGCGCGCCATTTTCATGATGACTCGCGGCGTCGAAACCGGTGTCGAAATGAAGATCTACGTCATGCACTATCCGAAAAGCATGTTCGTCACCGATCTCCTGCAGGCCAAGAATCTCAAAGATACCGTCCTGCTCTCGGTGATGAAGTCGCAGGAATGGAACCTCATCGCGGGCAACTATTACTTCAGCGGCGGTGAGATTGACATGGAACTGTTGGGACGCGTCGCCCTGCTTGCCGACAACTCCGGAACCCGCTTCGTCGCTGGCGCCGAACCCGATATCGCCAAGTGGCTGGAACCATCCGCGGGCTATCGCGAACTTTGCGCCATTCCGGAAGCCTCCGCCGTGGCCCTCGCGCTGCCTCGTTGGATCCAACGCCTGCCCTATGGCAAAAAGGCCTCTGAAATCGAGACCTTCGATTTCGAAGAGATCCCCGGCAAGCCCGAACACGATCAATACTGCTGGGCAAATCCAGCGTTCGCCGTGGCTTATCTCACCGCGGAAAATCATGTCTCGGGCGAAGAGTCGTTGAACATTCACTCGATGCCCGCACACATGTATCAGGACGATGGCGAGAACGTCGTGAATCCTTGCGCCGAGTTCCTCATCAAGCAATCCGACTGCGAACGCCTCATGGAAAACGGCCTGATGCCGTTGCTCTCCATGAAGGGGCAGGATTGGATCCGGCTCGCAGGCTTCCGCGCCATCAACGGACGCCCGTTTCTCGACTAGCTTTCTTCCGGACGCGGGCGGAAGTACTTGGGCTGTCCCGCGTCCATTCCATAACTCTTGGTGGCGGAACAGATCAACGACTGCCCCAGTGGAAACGTCCAGCCCGCCTTGCTACAAATCGCTTCGATCCGGAGCGGAAAGCTCAGCGTTCCGTTCAGCCAGCCCGGCAACGGCGCGAGGCTGCTGGTAGGCTTGGCATCCGTCAACGGTTCCCACACCCGGAACTTAAACCACGCCACAGGCATCAGCAGCGAATTGAAATAGCCAATTCTCTCGATCGAAAAACCCGCGCGCTCAAGCGCATTTCGCAAACGCTGCTTCGTGAACCTCTGCCGTTCCCACGTGTATTCCGAATGCCGGCTATGCAACTCATCGAGCGCCGCCACACGGATCAACAACACGCCCCCGGGCTTCAGCACGCGGCAAAACTCCTGCAAAGCCGCGTCTTCTTTGCCTCGCTCCAAATGCACGATCACATCCAAGGACAACAACAGATCGATGCTCTCCGAAGCCAGCGGCACCGCTTGGATATCTCCGCAGACTAGCTCGTCGAGCCCCAGTTCGCGAGCATGTCTCAACCCGGCAGGCTCGAGATCCATCGCAACAACCGGATGCTTATAGCGCTTCGTGAAGTGCGCTGCGAATCCGCCCGTGCCGCAGCCCAACTCCGCCACCCGCGGCGCATGGAACCGGATCAGGATGTGATCCAGCCAAGGCCACAGGATGGCTCGCATCCCTCGGAACCACCAAAAAGTTTCCTCGGTGATGCGTATGTTGCGGATCTCTTCCGCGTTCATCGACGACATGTGCGGTTTACGTGCTCTTCAGATAGTATTCCGCGCGGCGCGTTCTGTAAAAGTCCAGTGTCTCGCGCAAGCCCTCGCTGAGATCCATTGCAGGCTGCCAACCAAGCATCGCACGCGCGCGATCGATGCACGAATAGTAGTCGCCGATGTCGATCCGTTTGTACTCTTCGGGAAACGGAATCAGTTCCGGCGCAGGCAAACCCACTTCTTCGGATAGCAACCCCGCAATCTCGCGCAACGAAACCGGCGCACCAGATCCGATGTTGATCACGCGTTCCTTCACCGTCGCCAAGCCGGCCAGCAGAAACGCCCGCACGGCGTCGGATACATGGATCGGATCGCGTAACTGCAAGCCATCCCCAAAGAGCCGCATCCGTTGCCCTTCGAGCGCCTGCCGCAAAAACACGCCCAACACGCCTTGCGCGGGCAGATGCAGTGCCTGCCTCTGACCATACACATTCGTCAAACGCAAGATCACCGCGTCGATCCGCCCAAGGCGCGAGAGCAACCAGTGATAATGCTCGGCGGCGTAGTTGTGGACGCCGTTGTAGTCGACCGGTTCCACGGGATGATTCTCATCCACCGGCAGCGTTTGCGGGATCCCATAAATCTGCCGTGTGGACGCGAAAACAATACGAGGCGGTATCGCCCGGCGCGAACAGCATTCCAGAAAGTGCAACTGCGAAACCGTGTTGATCTGCAGGTCGCGTTCCGGACGCTTCATGCTGTCCGTATGCGAAATCTCACCGGCCAGATTGAAGATAAAGTCCGCCTCGCGGACAAGCGGCTCAACCACGAGTGTCTCTGCCACATCCACGCGATGCACGTGGATCTCACCCTGCGCACCATCGAGATTGTGCTCGTTGGCCCCACAGCTTTCCACGCACGAATCGATGACATCCACAATCGCGCCGGCCTCCGCCAGAGCGATCGCGAGGTTGCTGCCGATAAAGCCGAGTCCTCCGGTGACGACGGCCCGCTTGCCTTTATAGCCAATCATGACAGCGACTCCCGCACGATCGCGCTCACCTGTTCCGCATCCTGAACCGAAACATGAGGACCAATGGGCAGAGACAGAACCTCTGCCGCCGCGCGCTCTGAAATCGGCAGCGTTCCAGCAATCTCACAATGCCGCCGGAACCCCGGCTGCAAGTGCAGCGGAACCGGATAGTGCACACCGCTCTGCACGCCTTTAGTGAGCAGCGCATGCTGTAGTTCCGCGCGTCTGCCGCCATGCACGCGGATCACGTAAAGATGATGCACCGAACCCGGCGGATACGTCAGCAGCGTAATCCCCGGACATCCGCGCAACACCGCCGCGTAAGCGGACGCCACAGTCGCGCGATGCGCATTCCAATGTTCGAGGTCCTGCAGAAAGGCCCGTAAATAGCAGCAATGCATCTCATCGAGCCTCGAGTTGATGCCCGGCGCGCGGGCGATCTGATCGTTGATGCGTCCGCCATCGCGCAGCATCCTGGCCCGCCGCGCGATCCGCGAATCCGCCGTCACCACGGCGCCGCCGTCACCCAACGCGCCGAGATTCTTGGTGGGATAGAAACTATACGCCGTATAGTTTGAGAAGTCCGTCAGCGCAAGGCCCTCATGCCGCGCGCCGTGCGCCTGGCAAGCGTCCTGAATCAGCACCGCCCCTCGCTCGCGGCACAACGCAGCAAGCTCAGAAAGCCGTGCGGGCTGCCCGTAAAGATGCACCGCGATCACCGCCGCCACGTCGGATGTCCAGGCGCGCGCCACCGCCTCAGGGTCGATCAGCAGCGTTTCCGCATCCACATCCACAATGCGCGGCGTCGCCCCGGCGGCCAACACCGCATGCGCCGTGAACATCGAGGTATGGGATGGCAAAATCACCTTCTGCTCGCGCCGCACAATCCCGGCCTCGCGCAAGCAAAGCTCGATCGCTGCTGTGCCCGTGCCGGTTCCCACCGCATGAGATCCGCCAGTAAAGCTCGCGAACTCTTCCTCAAACGCCTTGCACTGCGGGCCGGTGATGTATTGGCCCTGCCGGTGCATCGCCTCAAGGTTCATCTGCACCCGGGCTTTCGATCGATCGAGCACCGGCTGCAAATTCACCATGGAAATCATTCTGCTGAGGATGTTTTGGAAAGCAATTGCGAAACCGGCGTCCAAACCGCCGTTCTCAAAAACAACGCAAGAATCTGCGCAAACGTCCGGGCCAGCGGCACGGGCCGAAAAAAGCGGCTGCTACCATGCAGTCGCGGAAGGTGCCTCACCGGAACTTCGGTGGCGCGATGGCCGTTCGATTCCAGTTGGTGCACCAGTTCCACGCAGATGGTTCCGCTGGTGGACGTGAGTTGTTCGACATCGATCAGGCTGCGGCGAATTAAGCGGAAGTCGCAATCGACATCCCGCAGGCTCAACGAGAACAGCCAACGCGAAAACTGGTTGTAAAGGCCGCCGATGAGCAGCCGGTGCTGCGAATCCGACCTCTTCGATTTGTAACCATTCACCCAGACGCCCGTTGGGCCGCAGGCATCCAGCAGCAACGGAAGTTCGCGGACATCATACTGTCCATCGCCATCGGTATAGAAGACAAAATCCTTGGTGGCGGCCGCGAAGCCACTGCGCAGTGCTGCGCCGTAGCCGAGATTTCGCGGATGCGTTACGATGCGCATCCGCTCGGGTCCAAAAATCTCCTGCAGTTGCTGCAGAACGCGGCCGGTGTGGTCACTGCTGCCGTCGTTGACGACGATCACCTCGTGGTCGGGCACGTGGCTTTCGAGAACTTCGAAAACCCGGGTCACAAGCGTTCCGATCGAGTTTCCATCCTCATACGCTGGAAAAAAGACGCTGAGGCTGGGCGTACTTCTGTTGGCTGCTGACTGGGTCCAAGGCAAGGGTCCGAACTCCTAACTGTTCAAAGCTGGCCCCCCCTGTTTCATAGGGCGCTTCGAATCGTGAAAATCAGAGTATACCCGAAATGTTACAGATGTTGCGAAGTCTTTTGACACAAATTTGCATCGTGCGGTTTTTACTACGTCTATGTTAGTTCTAATCTTTGACAGATGCCAATGCGCTGGCCACGAACTCCAACATTCGTCTATACTGCCAACACGGCCCCGAATGCACCAGCGCGAAATAAGAACTCTCTCCCTTCTGGCCGTGCTCACCTACCTGCCGGTTCTGACCCAGCCGTTCCTGTCGGATGACTACATTCAAATCCATCTGGGACGCTTCTACGGCCCCGTATCCGCTTGGCCCGCCCTCGCCGCCGATGCCCTTTATCGCTGCCGCGCCACCTCGATCATCCTCACCCACTGGACCGAACAGGCCCTCGGACTCGCACCCCTCGGCTTCTACCTCACCGCTATCGCGCTGCACGCCGCCGCCACCTGCCTGCTCTATCTCACCGCCGTCCGCAAACTGCGCATGGACGGGACGGCGAGCTTCTTCGCCGCCGCCTTTTTCGCTGTCTACGAAGGCCATCAGGAAGCGGTCATGTGGTACGCCTCCCTACCCGAGTTGCTGTTGTTCCTCGCCTGTCTGGGATTCGTCTGGTGGTGGATCGATTGGATGGAATCCGGCCGGCCGCTTCACTACGCGCTTGCCCTCAGTTGCTTCGTGCTCGCACTGCTCTCAAAAGAGCCGGGCGTGGTGTTGGTTCCGGTTGCCGCCGGTCTACTGTTCTGGAAACGGCGAATCCACCTGGGGCTGTGGATCCTGCCACTCGCGGTGCTGGCGCTCATCTACACTTGGGGAATCTTCGCCGCAAAAGCCGATCATCTCCATCTAAATGATGGGACATTTTCTTCCTCCGCGCCATTTATCCTGACATGGCTCAGAAGTCTTCTCCGAATGTTCTGGTTCTGGGGATTTCTAAGCCTGGCCCTGATTCGCTGGAAAACGCTGCCGCTTCCGGCGGTCTTCTGGATCGCCGTTTCACTGCTGCCCTACTGCTTTCTCACCTACATGCCGCATGTGCCGAGCCGACACATATATCTCGCAAGCGCTGGAATGGCGCTGATTGTGGGCGTCGCTTTGGCGGGAATGCAGGAACGCCGCTGGATACTTACCGCCTTATTCACGGCGATGCTGGTACATAACATCGGCTATGTTTGGATCAAAAAACGCCAGCAATTTCTCGATCGCGCCGAACCGACGGAGCATCTGCTGCGCATCGCCCGCGAAAAGGGTGCCCCACTCACAATTGGCTGCTTCCCCTATGCCCGCGAAGTCGCCGAGCGAGCAGTGGAAATCATGTTGCGGTGGGACGCTCAAAAATCGCTGCACTGGTCGAAAGAAACCGGGGCTCTCAATCTTTGCGAAATGAGAGCCCCCGCATCTTCTAAACGCTAGCCGAAGCCGCCAGCGCCTGATCGATGTCCCAAAGGATATCGTCGATATCCTCAATGCCGATCGACAACCGAACGAGGTCGGGAGTCACCCCCGCGGCCAACTGCTGCTCAGCCGAAAGCTGCTGATGCGTGGTCGACGCCGGCTGGATCACCAAAGACCGCGCGTCGCCCACATTCGCCAGGTGCGACAGCAGTTTGAGTGAGTTCACGAACTTCTTGCCAGCTTCCAAACCACCCTTCACGCCGAAGCTGAAGACAGCGCCCGATCCGCGCGGCGTGTACTTCTTCGCAAGCTCATAATACGGGCTCGACGGCAGTGAGGCGTACTTCACCCACGACACACCCGGATGCTTTTCCAGATGCGTGGCAACAGCCATTGCATTCGACAGATGGCGATCCATCCGCATGCCCAGCGTCTCAATCCCCTGCAGAAACAGGAACGAGTTGAACGGGCTTAGTGCCGGACCCATGTCGCGCAGTCCTTCCACACGGCACTTGACGATGTACGCAATCGGGCCGAGCGCTTCGGCAAACTTCATGCCGTGATAAGCAGCCGACGGCTCGCTCATCAGCGGGATCTTGCCGCTATTCCAATCGAACTTGCCGCCATCCACAATGATGCCGCCAATCGATGTCCCATGGCCACCCATGAATTTGGTGAGAGAATGAACCACGACGTCGCAGCCATAATCGATGGGGCGGCAGACATAAGGGGTGGCGAACGTGTTGTCCATAATCAACGGCAGGCCGTGTTCATGGGCGATCGCCGCGACTTTCTCGATATCCAGAATATTGCAGCGCGGATTCGAGATCGTCTCGCCGTAGAGCATCTTGGTATTGGGCTTGATCGCCTTGCGAAAGTTTTCCGGATCGTCCGGTTCCACAAACGTGACGTCCATGCCCATCTTGCGGAAGGTCACATCGAGCTGTGTGTACGTGCCGCCATACAACGTGCTCGCCGCGACAATGTGATCGCCCGCCTGGCAGATGTTGGTGATGGCGATGAACTGCGCGGCCTGGCCGCTCGCCATCGCAAGCGCCGCCACACCGCCTTCGAGCGCAGCCACGCGCTGTTCCAGCACATCCGAAGTCGGATTCATGATGCGCGTATAAATATTGCCAAATTCCTTCAGCCCGAAGAGATTCGCGGCGTGATCGGAATCATTGAATACGAACGAACTTGTCTGGTAGATCGGCACAGCCCGCGACTTGGTTGTCGGATCGGGCGCATAGCCTGCATGTAGCGCTTGGGTGTTGAAACCCCACTTGCGGTCTTCAGCCATAATCCACATTCTACAGGAGTTTCAAAGAAAGCTCCCAATGCATCCCGAGACTCTTCGTATCATCAGCTTTAAAGCTCTGCGGGATTGGAGCTTCGCAGAATCCCGAAGTTCATGGTCGTGGTGGGGAGCCAATGGCTCTGGCAAAACGGCGTTGTTCGATGTCTTTGGATTCCTGATTCAGAGAAGTGGTCAGTCGAGGCCACGAAGGCAGATGACTGGCCATGCGATTTCGAATGAGCAGGATTGTGACAAACCGGATGAGGAACTCACCGCGAAGAGCAGACGCTGGAATCACCGGATATCTTGGCGATGAAGGTCGAACTACGCAAACCTTGAAAACGCTTGAAAAGGCGAAGGCCCACCTGCTCCGGTAAGAGCGGGTGGACCTTCGTTGTGAATAGAGATTCGGACTAGAACGAGTAGCGCAAGCTCAACTGAATGTTGCGTTCGCTACCCTTGCTGGTGACCATGCCGAAAGTCGCGTTCGTCGGGTTGGTGTCGACGCCGTTCCAGTTCGGATGGTTCGGGAAGTTAAAGAATTCCGCGCGGAACTGCAATGCCTGACGTTCCAGGAAGCGGAAGCTTTTGAACAACGCGCCGTTCCAGTTCTGGAAGCCAACGTTGTTGAAGGTGATCGAGTTGCGATTCTGGTTCGGTGCAGTGCCATTGGTCGGCCGGGTCGCCCAGGCGGAGCCGTTGACCTGCGGATTGAACCAGAAGTCAGTCACTCCCGCGTAATTCAAGTTCGCGTTGCGGTTGGCGAATTGCAGCGGGCGGTTGGTTTCGCCATTCAGGTTCCACGGCTTGAAGTTGGTCGAACCGATACCGAGGTAATCGTCGCCGTTACCGATGGTGATCGGCGCACCGGTTTGGAACTGCACGCTACCCGACATCTGCCAGCCACCGAGAACCGTTCTCAGCATGCCCTTGTTCCCATTGAAGAACGGCATGTCCCAGATGAAGTTCGAGATCACGATGTGGCGCGAGTCGTTGGCGGACTTGCCCCAGTTGAGACCCTGGTTGAAGGTGTCGATGAAGCCATCGCGAGGACCGGAGTTGTTATCCATGGTCTTCGAGAAGGTGTATGCGACACCGTAACTCAGGCCCTTGGCGAAGCGGCGATTGATTTCGAACTGCAGACCGTTATAGGTGCTGCGTCCGGAGTGCTCGAGCATCGGGATATTGGCATAGCCCTTGTACGGCCGGAGGAAGTTCACGTTCGCGCCCGCGTTGGCGGCCTGCAAGGTGGTGCCGGTCGGCAACTGGTTGAGGTCGCGCTCACGGGACAGGTAGTTGCCGGTGGTTCCGATGTAGGCCACTTCCACCGTGGTGTTGCCGGTAATCTGGCGCTGATAGGTCGCATTCCAGTTGTAGCCACGCGGAATCTTATAGACCGGATCGATGGTCATGAAGAACTGCGGGAAAGCTACGCGGGATGCACCGCCGGGGTTGTCCGCGACACCATTGGTCACCGAAACCATCGGCTGGAACGGCGGGTTGCCACCAAGGAACACGCTGTCATACACTCCAGGGCGGGAGATAAAGCCGCCGAAGCCCATGCGGATCACATCCTTCGAACTCGTCTGGTAGGCGAGGCCGATGCGGGGCACGAGGTTATGCTGGCTCGGGGCGGGATACGCGCTGTCGCCGGCGAGCAGGTTGTTGAAGAGTCCGCTATCGATGGCGGCCACACGGCCCTTGCCGGCATCCGGGAACGCCGAACCGGGAATGTAGACGCCGTTGAAGGCGGCACCCGAAATCACGTTGCCCGTGCCGCGGTCAAGAACCTGTGCCTTGGACGCGTCGTAGCGCTTTGGATCGAAGACCGCGATGTTGCCCCAGAGCGACTTGCTGTAGCCGTTCTGCCAGGTGCCGCGGAAACCGAGTTCCAGCTTCAACTTCGAATTCACGCGCCAGGCATCCTGACCGAAGTATTCGAACATGTGGCTGCGATACGGGGTGTAGGCGCGGGGGCCGATTTCGGCGTAGGTCGAGAACAGACCCATCGCCGCGTTCGAGAGACCAGTGCCAGTTCCGGCCGCACCGCCAGGACGTACATCGTTGAAGATGAAGCGACCGTTCTGGTTGTTGGTGCCGCCGGGGACGCCGGAGACGTTGATCTGATCGAAGTCGTTCTGACCGGCGCGTTCCCACAGTCCGCCGAACTTGAAGGTGTGGTTGCCCACGATCTTCGTAAAGTTGTTGGAGATGTTGTAGATTGGGCCAGCGGAACTGGCCGGGTACGGACCACCGTCAATCGTGCCGACGTTGGGAATTTCGATGGTCGGAACCTTATCGTTGATTTCCTTGCGTTCAGGGAAGATGTACGGGTAGTTGATGCCGGAGCGGCTGCGTAGGTAGCGTTCGCCGCTACGGTCGATGCCGATCTTCACACGGTCAACCGACGCGGTGAGCAGGAACTCGTTGATCGAGGTCGGGCTGAGCGTCCAGGTGTGGCCGAGGCTGCCGGTCTGGTTGGGACGCGACCAGTCCGTAATGGCGTAATCGAAACCACCGCGGAACGTGTCGAGCGCGGTCCAGGAGTAGTTGTTCGCGCGGAAGCGGAAGACCTGGTTCTGGGTCGGATTGTAGTCGACCGAGATCGTGTCTTTGCGTTGGTTCTGGAATCCGCCACGCTGCTGGAAGAAGTTGGCGTTGCCGGCGTAGAGTCCATTCGCGGCCGGATACGTCCGCAGGAACGCGATGCCGTTCGCACTGAGGCGCGACGTCGGAATGATATTGCCCGCAAACGGCGTGCCCGTGGTCGGATCGTTGACGGGGCGGGCAGTGTTGTAGTAAATGCTGGGCGTGAGCAATTCGCTGAAGTTGCCCTGGCGCATCGAAGCGGTTGGAACGCGCTGGAAGGTCGTGTCCGTGAAACGGCGGCGGACATATTCCTGCGCGAAGAGGAAGAACAGCTTCTCGCGATTGCGGTTGAACTTGCCGGGGATTGTCACAGGACCGCTCACGTTGAAGCCGAACTGGTTGAACCGGAGAGCCGGGCGGAAGGCCGAGGCGGCGGTGAGGTTGCGCGACCAGCTATTTGCATCGAGAACGTTGTTGCGGAAGTAGTCGTAGAACGAACCGTGAAAGTCGCGGCTGCCGGAGCGGGTTACCATGCGGATCTGACCGCCGCCGGAACGGCCGTACTCAGCCGCGTAGTTGGCCGTGAGCACTTGCACTTCCTGAATCGTGTCCGCGTCGGCCGACGTGATCGAGGTGCCGTTGGCGCGGGTACGGATACCGACTGCGCCGTCGAAGGTGATCGACGAATCCTGCGAACGTCCACCATTGATGGTGAAGCCGCCCGAATCGAGACCGAAGCTGAAGCCGGTCATCGCCGAACCGCGGCGGACACCGGGCTTCAACATCGCGAGGAACAGCGGATTGCGGCCGTTCAATGCGAGGTTCTGAATCTGTTGCTGTTCGACAGTCTTTCCGACTGCGGAGGTTTCGGTGTTGAGCTGGGCGATGTTGGCTTCCACCTTGACGGTTTCGGTCAACTGGCCGATGGAAAGGTCGATGCTCACCTGCAGCGGAGTGGCTGCTTCCAGCTTGTTGCCGGTCTTGCTCGACGTCTTGAATCCCGGCGCTTCCACGGAAACGGTGTAGTAGCCGGGGCCGAGGTTGGTGGCCGTGAAGAAACCGGTTTCGTTGGTGGTCGTCTGGCGTTCGAAGCCGTTTCCTTCGTTCTTTACTGTGACCTTTGCATTGGGGACATTGCTGCCGCTCGAGTCTCTTACGTAACCCGAAATGGCGGAGGTATCCGACTGCGCGAAAATCCCGAACATGGCGACAAACATGGCTAACAGGAGCCGGAGTCCGCCACTTGGGACGATGCGTGCTTTGCGCATAGTTATCCTTTCATTGAATCTGGGGGTTGATTGCGATGAAAACACGGGCAAACGAGATGCTCTTGAGACTTCCAGAGGATCGTTTATTTGGCGCTTGCACAAGTTCCCTGAAACACTACTGACTATGAGGATGATCCCACAAATGGCTCTCGTAGTCAAATGTGGATTCAGAGATCTTTCACGGTGTGACAGAATTTATCGGAACGTAACGGCTACTGAACTTGCAGGGATGCAGGTTATTTGCGGAACATGCTTTGAAAATCGGGTTCCTTGGCCAGTTCAACTGCAATCCCGTAGAAATCCACTTGAAACTCTCCAGAAGCGCAGACAGCAGAAGGTAAGCCCAGCAGATGTTTCGCTTTGTGTTGACTAGATTCACGTCTGCCGCCATGCGACTTGGATTGGCCTCAAGCTGTCGAATAGCCTCTTCCTACGCAACCTTCGCATGATCGAGTGACGAGAGCCCGACAAACATGTCGCCTATGGTCAATAGTTCGTTTGGGTCAATTGAGGAAGCCCGGATGTCGGCCATCATCTGCTCCGGGGTGCGCTCCCACGAAATCTGGAAGATCACCGGGAAATTTAGGGGATTGTCCCAATCTTGGAGACCCTATGAACTCGTCAAAGAAATTTGCCATCATCGTCTCCTTCGCAGTTTACATGAGGCCGACTCAGGACGACATCGGCATTCAGCATGTAGAAGCGGTGGTTCCCAGTTTCAAGAATCGAATGGCAAATCCCAACCCACTGTCCGACCACGAAGCAAAAGCGTTAAAAGATGCGCTCAACAAGAAACTGGTTCATTTCACAGGTTCTCGTTGGCGAACCGAACGGACACACTTTGATTTTTATGAGCGTTACCTTGATCGGATTGAGGCAGACATCGAATCCTTTGAAGACGCACTGCCACCAGACCTGCGGAGCACCTACGACAAATCTTTACTTCAAAAGCACGAGTTATATAGACTAGACAAAGCGCCTTGAGAAGCAGCGGCTTCAATCAACCAGAGTCTAAAACGATTCTAGGTTGCTTTCTGGCCTCAGGAATGGCATCTGTGATCATTGCTGTCGATAGAAAGTTGGAGTCCAAGTGTAGTTGAAAGTCCAAGGTACTATGTGAGTCCAACAATCAGTTCCAGGAAAGGTAATAACAGATGAGCGTAAGCGAACCTAGCTTGCTAGGATCTTGAGTACTAGAATAATTGCTTGTACTCACTGGCCTACGGCATGATCCGTACCGGATCATTTGGTGTTTTAGATACATCTATTTGGCCTTAGAAGTTGCCCTGGTTGCAGCACTTTTGAGCCGAGGTGCTGGATGGGATTTTGTTACAGATCGTGAACCCACTCCCGGCTAATCACTTATTGTGAAGCAAAAGGCTTGCGGTTGCTGACAGCGGAAAACCTCTGATCGACCAGCATCGGTTCTGCATTGGTCGTGATCTGTCGGGATTCGTTGTACATGGTTGCCAGCGGATCCTACGGATTCCACCATCAGGAGGTCAAAACACTCGAACGAATTTCCGGTAACGGTCTTTGCACCTACAGAAGTTCAATCGCTCACTCCTTTGGTTGATTTGATTGGTCGGCAGACTGGCGAAGGATTTTCTTGACGATCTCCATCTCGTGCACTTTGCCGTCTTCATCGATCACAAAGAGCTTCCGTTTCTCGGCTGCATACTTTACCGGGCCGTTTACAGTGAGGTTTGCGGCCTTCGACCAACGCCACTGCAACCGCTCTTGCGCCAAGTAAGCGTGAGTTTCGCCTTCGATCAAGAATGTCTCGTACACTCTGTGCACAGCCGTCTGAGTATTGGCGCTGCCCACGGTTCCGGCGAAATAGCGGGAGCGTTCAGCGTTGAGAACCTTGCCCGTCTGCCAGTCTCGAACTTTCTCAGCACCAGCGGCTTGGTTCACCAACAAAAGGGCGAGGGCGACGGCTAAGAATGGAGGTGCAACAAGGTAGGATCGCATCATGCCACCAATATTATCAGCGCTGGCGATGGAACGAAAGGTTCGTGGCAGCAGTGTTGGTGACCTTCTACACTCGAACGATATGAAGAAGAAACCGCACGTCATCAAACTTCCAAGGCCGATGGAAGTACCCGTTCCTCGCCTGGCTTGAACGACATTGTGGGAACGATTCTTGGTGGTAGTACATCCCAGGAGAGAATCGCTGGCGCTGTCTCGGTCGGCAGCAGCGTGGATCGGGTGAGCAGCTTCAGAATCGTCTTCGCCGTCGCTGTAACCAGTCGAAGGCGAAGGTCGGCGGTTGCACGATCAGCATGGAGCCTCATTGCCTCAGCGTCGAACAGCGACATCATCTCTTCTTCGATCTCTTCCAGTATTTCAGTAGTCCAGAAATCGGGTACGCTCATTATATTATCAACTCGTCTTGCAGACAAGCCCGGATGTAGCCGGAATATTCGTATTCACGTTTTCTTCTGCCTCTCATCAATCCGCAGGCGAAGCGGCTTGCCTGGGCCGAGGATGTGTTCCTGGCCTACAAACTCGTCAAGCGTGCTGGGGCGGAGGCGTTCGGCAAGCGGGCGTCCAACGATTGAGGATGAGGGCGAGCATCGGTTCCCCACTTTACCCAACGTCCTGCACTGGCCGTCTTCTGAATCGCCTTTTCGTATTTGCCCTCCTTCAAGAACTTCTCAGCCTGCATCAGCAGAGGCCAGGCGTTGTCTTCCACCTGCTTTTTCACAACCAGGATGCCTTGCAGTGAGTCCGGCACCGATCCGCACCCATTCGGAGAAAATGATGTTCTGAAACTCCATCGAGATGTCGTATTACGACTGGAGCCGCAGCCGGATGGTTTGGTATTCCCGATGCACCAATTGGATCGCCTCAAGTGCCTTGTTCTTCAGCAATTCCTTCATTTTGGCATCGGCCAAGCCCTTCACCCGCTCGGATTCTTCGTTGGGATTGCCGTAGATGAAGATTGGCTTGAACAGAACTTGAACAGAACTTGAACAGAACTTGAACAGAACTTGAACAGAACTTGAACAGAACGATGCTAGTTCCCGATCCAGTTGGGTCGATTTCCAAGCCGGCAATCCGTTCTGCTGGATCTGTCCTCCAACCCGATCAATCTTCGTGTAGTTGGCGTTGATCTGGTTCATGATTTGAGTTTCTGTGGGCATCGCAAAAGTCACTCCACCCAACGGTGCGGCAAGTGGTGGCGAAATCGATCATCCGTGTGGGGTTATTCTGAAGACTCGATTGCAGAACTCAGCGCCAAGTCCAAAGAGCCCTGTCCAAATGCCCCATTGTATTGAAGGTATCCAGACTCAGACGGCCTCGCGAAAAGGTGAACTCGCTGATTGAGCCATTCCGGATGCGCCAGTTTACGTCCAGAAACGCGGAATCCGGCGCACGCAAAACCTGCTGGACACAAAGCCCGATCGGGCCTCCGGAAGTGAACACCACCACGTTCCGGTTCGAGGTTTCGGTATCCACAATGCGCTGCAGAGCGGCGATCACGCGCGTCCGGTACATCGCAAAAGGCTCGACACCCGGCGCGGACACGCTCCCGGTCAACCAGGCATCCATCAGCCGTTCGAGCATCTTCTGGAAATAGCGGTTTTTGTCACGGCTGGAAGCCATGTTGCCGAATTCCCGCCGCCGCGCCGAGAATTCGGGATCGTCATCCGCCAGTTTTGCACCCAATTGCTCAAGGATCGCCCCGGCATCGTATTCATTCCAGCCCGGATCTTCGCGATGCTCAGCCAGACCCGCATGGGCCAGAGTTTGCTTGTGGCGGGTGAGAGATCCGGAGATCACTTCATCGAAAACGACGCCATGCAGACGCCAATACTCGCCCACGGCGCGAGCCTGAATCTCGCCCATTTCGGATAAGCGATCGGAATCTTTCTCAAAGGGACGCGCCTGTCCGTGGCGGACAAGTGTCAAGGTGCTCACCTTCAGAAGGCTACTACATCGCGGTGCGGCGCAGCACTTCCGCGAAGTGACCGGCAGGTGCCTCTTCCAGTTCCATGTTCTGGTTGCGACGGTTTCGCGCCTCTTGCAGACGGCGTTCCACCACATCGATCAGCGAGTTTTCATAAACCGTCCAACCGTTGTCCTTGCGTGTTTGCAGCACCTTGCGAGCCTCGGCGATCTTGCGTTCGGATTCGTTGTAGAAGCCGTCTGCAAACAGCGCCATCGCTTCCATACGCATGCCGGAAACCGATCGCTCGTAACCCGCCCGCCCGTAGTCGACACGTTCCGCCGAACGCCGTTCCGTGAGGGCCTGATAGAACAACACTTCCACACTGGTCCGCTCCTGGCTCTTCCAGCCTTTTACAGACTGCATCCGTTCGATGTACTCGCCAGCCTTTTCAATGTCGCCATTGTCGAGGTAGTGAGCGTAAGCGTAAAAACAACCCGCTGGATAGACAGGCGATTCCGGATCCGCGGAAACCCGCATCACCCACGCTTCCGGCCAATCCTTAGGACGCACAATATTGCCCTGCGAACGCGCAATCGAATGCAAGGCGCACCAGCGCTCACCTTCCGCATCGCGGTTCCACAACTGCAAAAGGCGTGCGCCATCGGTATACTCTTCTTCCGAGGTACGCAGCAAAGCCATCTCCATCAAAAAGCGTCCAAATGCCAGCAATCCGGTGATACCGACCAGTTCGGTCAACCATTCCACGCGCAATGCCACCAGACAGGCAAAAGCAATCAATCCGATCACCAGCTCAATTAAGGGGCCGCCCAATTGATGCACGAACAGGCGGCTTTCCAATCGATCCAGGCGCAGGGCCCGGGAACCAACCCACAAGTGCCGCCAATGGCTGTACTCTGCTCGCGTCACCTTCCAGCCGCGATCCGTGCGTGTCCGCTGAAATACGCCCAGCGGAACCCCGTCGAACGCAAATCCCGACACCAACCCCGCCACGAAATGTCCGAGATCGTGAATCAGAGACAGCAGCGCGTAGATCACTCCAATGCAGCCCGGCAAACTTACGATTGGCAACAGCAACTGCGCATCGGTCTGGCTCAGCCGGATCAAAAAGTAGATGCTTAACCCAAGCCCCGCGATCGCCAAAGCGGAAAGCAGGCGGAACGCGCCCGGCAACAGCGCCGTCGGAACTGGTTCCTGCCACCGCACATCCCCCGCCCAAAGCTTCTCCGCAGCCGTCCTGCGCTTGCGCGCAACCAATCCCCAAATCCCAATCGGCGTAAAGAACGGGAATAGAACCACATGAATCACGCTCAGAATCAGAGACGAACGTTCCGCCCAGCGCTTGCCGCTCATCATGCCCCATACCGAAACCAGACAGCACATGCCCAATACCGGCAGGCCCGATTCGAGGTTTACAGAGAGGTTCGCCCACATCGCACCCAGCGTCGGATCCATCCAGGCTGCAAAGTCTTTCAATCCCGCGATAACCTGAGGCGTACGAAGAATGAGAACAATCCCTTCGAGCCAGAGAACAATTCGAAGAAAAGTGGATGCGCGTTTCACGGTACTGGTTCTATCGACCGATCTGCCTCATTCCGTGATGTGCAGGAAACCCTTACTCGTCAGTAAGAGTCGCCGTAGCTGATATGGGACTTCCGGTACAGACCGTATTGCAGTCCGCCCACGCGGCGGGCTTCGAACTCGCCGGAATCGCCCCCGCTCTGCCGACGGACGATTTCTCGCGCTATCGCGACTGGTCAACCATGGGACTCGCAGGCCGCATGGCCTATCTCACCGACCATCGCGCCGATCTGCGCTCCGATCCGCGCACACTGCTGCCATCCGCGCGTTCGATCCTTTGTGTCGGTAAGCTCTACAACACTGCCTATCCAACTTCAGATTCGCCCGACCAAGGCTGGATCTCACGCTACGCCTGGGGCGACGACTATCACGATACGATTCGCGCGCGCCTGGAATGCGTCGAGCGCGACTTGCGTGCCTTGGATCCGGATTTCGATTCGCGTATCTGTGTCGATACGGCTCCGCTACTCGAACGTTCTTATGCGCGCCTCGCCGGCCTCGGGTGGATCGGCAAGAACACCTGCCTTATCAATCAGCAGAGTGGAAGCTGGTTTCTATTGGGCGAAATGCTGCTCTCGCTCGACCTGGACGCCCACGAACAGCCTCCGCCAGACCGTTGCGGATCTTGCACTCGCTGCATCGACGCCTGCCCAACTGAGGCGATCGTTCCTTCGACGGAGGGTGGCTGGAAGCTGGATGCCAGGCTCTGTATCTCGTACTTCACGATCGAACTGAAGTCCGCGATTCCCGAGGAAAATCGCGCCCAAATCGGCAACCATGTCTTTGGCTGCGATATCTGCCAGGACGTCTGCCCGTGGAACCGGCAGGCTCCCCTGACTGCGAATGCGGAATTCCAACCGCGCGAAAGCGCATATGCGGCCGATCTCGAACGGCTGCTATTTGCGACGCCAGAGGACTTCAGGATGTCGTTCAAAGGGAGTGCCGTCAGTCGCGCACGGTACTCCGGATTTCTGCGCAACGTTGCGTTGGCGATGGGCAACAGCGGATCGGTTCGGTTCCGCCAGCCTTTGACCAAGCTGCTCGAAACCACCACCGACGAGATCGTCCGCGAACATGCACGCTGGGCGTTGGGTCGGCTTTCCGCCGAGTGTTCCTGACGTTCGGGTCCCGCCACAGCCTTAGTTGGAGCGGGTAACATTTGCAGCCCGCCCCGCGCCTGTATATTCTTGGAATAGCGTGCGAAATTTTCAACTTCTTTGGCTGACCGCCTCTTGCGCGGTTGCACAATCGCCGACTGCGGAAACTCTCCTGAAAACAAAGTGTGTGGCCTGCCACAATGCAGCGTCCCCGCAAGCGAAACTCGATCTGCACACGCAGGAAGCCGCGCTCAAGGGCGGCGCTTCCGGGCCTGCCATCGTTCCCGGCGATTCCGCCAAGAGCCTGCTGCTCGACAAAGTCGTCAGCGGCCAGATGCCTCCTGGTAAGGTGAAGCTCACGGCCACCGAAACCGACGTCTTGCGCCAGTGGATCGACAAAATGCCTGCCGCCGCAACGGTTGCGGTTTCGGAAACCGAAGTCCGCGGGATTCTGCAAGCGCGCTGCGTCGTCTGTCATGGATCCGAGAAAAAATCGGCCGGGCTCGATCTGCGCACGATGGCCAGCCGCTTGAAAGGCGGCAAATCCGGACCGGCCCTTATCCCCGGCAAGCCCGAGCAGAGCCCGATGTATAAGCGGATCGCCGATGGCCAGATGCCTCCGGAAAAGCAGGCCAAAGAGCTCGCCGTGGAACTCCCCACCGATGCGGAAACGGAAAAGATCCGCGCTTGGATCGCCGCTGGCGCACCCGCCACCACTCAGCCATCCGTTGGCATGGACATCGAGCCGAAAGACCGTGAATTTTGGGCCTTTCAGCCTCCGAAGCGTCCTGCTGTTCCCACCGCCAACGCCTCGAATCCGGTTGATCGATTCTTACTTGCGAGGCTGCGGAGCAAGGGCCTTTCTTTTTCGCCTGAAGCCAGCAAACTCGCGCTGTTGCGCCGCGCACATCTCGATCTCATCGGTATCCCGCCGACGCCTGCGGAAATCAAGGCCTATCTGGCCGATACTGCTCCCGATGCTTACGAGCGTCTGATCGACAAACTGCTCTCCTCGCCGCACTACGGCGAACGTTGGGGACAACACTGGCTCGACCTCGCCGGCTATTCGGATTCAGAGGGCTTTGGGCAAGATGACGGAATTCGCCGTTTTGCCTGGCGCTACCGCGACTACGTGATCCGCTCGCTCAACGCTGACAAGCCGTACACTACATTTCTCACCGAACAACTCGCGGGCGATGAACTTTCGAACGACTGGCGTTCAGCGAAGACCGCCTCGCCGGAAGTAATCGATCGGCTCGCGGCGACGGGCTTTCTGCGCACCACGCCCGATCCCACAAATTCCAATGAACGCGGCCTTCTCGCCGAGCGGATGAACGTAATTTCAGAAGAACTGGAAGTGCTGACGTCCTCTGTCATGGGACTCACCGTGGGCTGCGCCCGCTGCCACAATCACAAATACGATCCCATTCCGCAGCGCGATCACTATCGGCTGAGTGCGATTCTGCAGGCAGCATACGATCCCTATGAATGGCGTTCGCCCAACAAGCGCGAACTCGATCTCGCGCCAGAAGACGAACGAAAAGAGGCCGAAACGATCAACGCGCCGATTCAAGCGGAGTTGAAGAAGCTGCGTGAACGCATGGCCGATCTCGCCAAGCCGTTCCGCGCGCAACTGCTCGATGAGCGCTTGAAAGCCTTGCCAGAAGCGGTCCGAGAGGATGTACGCGCGGCCTCCGCCACTCCCGCCGACAAGCGAACCGATCTGCAGAAGTATCTGGCAACGAAGTTCAAAGCGGCCATTGAGATCAACGACCGCCAGTTGGAACGCAAGTATCCAGATTATGCGAGCCAGGCCGAGCCGCTGCGTCGCGAGTTGGAAGCCACGCGGCGCAAGATGAAGCCGGTTCCGCATGTGCGCGTACTCACCGACAACGCCGAACCTTCGACCCACTATCTGTTGCGGCGCGGCGATCCGGCAAGTTTCGGTGAAGTGGTGGAACCGGGCACGCCCGGGATTCTGGACCATCCCGCGTTGAAGCCGTACAAGCCTGAGCCTCCATATCCCGGGTCCACTGGCCGCCGCCTCGCGTTGGCCAAGTGGCTCACGCAGCCCAATCATCCGCTCACGGCGCGCGTTGCCGTGAATCAACTTTGGATGCGCCACTTCGGTCGCGGGATCGTGCCGACAGTCGCGAACTTTGGGCGCGCCGGTGCGGGACCGACGAATCCGGAACTGCTCGACTGGCTCTCCACAGAGTTCGTGGAAAAAGGCTGGAGCATGAAGGCCATGCATCGGCTGATGATGACCTCGCGCGCCTATCGACAGACGTCGAAAGTGGACACTGCTGTGACGGCTGCGGATCCTGAAAATGCGCTGGTTTCGCGCATGCCGCTGCGCCGTATGGATGCCGAGACGCTTTACGACAGCCTCGTGAGCGTTGCCGGGCGCCTCGATACCAAGCCCTTCGGTCCCCCAGCGGAACTCGACATCAAAGAGACCAAAGAGGTCAGCGTCAAGGCGACCAAAGATGGCTTTCGTCGCAGCATCTATGTGCTGCATCGCCGCCAGACGCCGGTCTCTTTGATGGATGCTTTCGATCATCCCGCGATGACGCCCAACTGTACTGAGCGCCGTCAATCCAACGTCGCGACGCAGGCGCTGCATATGATGAATGGCTCGATGACTTGGGAACTGGCCCGTTACATGGCTGGCCGCGTGGTGGATGATTCCGATGGAGATCGCGCGCGCCAAGTGGAACTCATCTATCTCCGAGCGCTTTCTCGCATGCCTTCCGCAGACGAAGTGAAAACTGGCGTTGAGGCGATTCAAAGCTTTAAAGAGGCTTGGCCCGCGCGCTTGGCTTCTGACAATAGCGCCGCACCTCGCACGATCACAGCCAACTGGCTAGCGGTCGCCAACTTCTGCCACGCCATCTTGAATTCCGCTGAATTTAGCTTTATCGACTAACATGAACAAGCCACGCACACGTCGCGATTTCTTTTCCTCGGTCACCAATGGATTGCACGGCGCCGCGCTGGCCAGCCTTCTGGGGGGCGACCTCTATGCGCGCACCTCTTACGATCTGAAGCCGCAGAAGCCGCACTTCGCCGGGCAGGCGAAGGCTGTCATCCAACTGTTCATGAACGGTGGTCCGAGCCAGGTGGATCTCTTCGATCCCAAGCCCACGTTGACGCGCCTCGCGGGAACCGCACCTAGCCGCGAACTCAGTTTCGCCATCTCCAACGGTCAAGCTGCGGGCGTGCTCATGCCTTCGCCTTACACGTTCAAGAAGGCCGGAAAGTGCGGCATGGATATTTCCAGCGCGCTGCCGCATCTTGCGGAATGCGTCGATGATATCGCGGTGATCAAATCGATGTACGGCGAACATGCCAACCATGAGCCAGCGCTGTTTCTGATGCATACGGGGCGCACCATCGCGAGCCGCCCGGCGATCGGCGCGTGGGTCACCTATGGACTCGGCACCGAGAACCAGAACCTGCCCGCCTATGTGGTTTTGGATGATCCCAAAGGGCTGCCGATCAATGGCATTTCGAACTGGCAATCCGCCTGGTTGCCGCCGCTGTATCAGGGCACGCGCTTTCGCACCGAAGGCCCACCAGTATTGAATTTGGAGCCGCGCCATGAGATTCCAACGCCTTTGGTGGAAGCCGAGCGGAACCTCTTGCGCAAGCTCGATGCGGCGCATCTGGCGGCGCGTCCAAATCAGCCGGAACTCGATGCGCGCATTTCGAGTTACGAACTCGCGGCACGCATGCAACTGGCCGCATCCGATGCGTTGGATGTGAAGAAAGAGAGCGACGCCACGCGCGAGGCGTATGGCTTGAACGATCCGCAGACGGCGACTTATGGCAAGCGCTGCCTGATGGCTCGCAGGCTGGTGGAACGCGGTGTTCGCTTCGTTCAACTGTATATCGAGGACCAGATTTTCGATTCGCACGGCAATCTCGAATCGAGCCTCAACTATGCGTGCGGCAAGACCGACAAGCCTGCGGCCGCTTTATTGAAAGATCTCAAGCAGCGCGGCTTGTTGGATTCGACACTGGTCATTTGGGGCGGGGAGTTTGGACGCCTGCCGATGTCGCAAGGTGGCACGGGCAAGAACGCTGGGCGCGACCATGGTCCGAATGGGTTTAGCGTGTGGATGGCGGGCGGTGGTGTGAAGGGTGGCGTCACGTATGGCGAGACCGATGATATCGGATTCAAATCCGTTGAAAATCGCGTGAGTGTCCACGATTTCCATGCCACGATTTTGAATCAACTCGGCCTGCGCCATCGCGACCTTGTCTATGACCGCCATGGCTTGTCGGAACGCTTGACCGACCAGTTTCCGGCGCGTGTGGTGACGGAGATTCTTTCGAAACCTGTCGTCGGCTAACGTTACTGCGCCTGCTCGAAAATCGCAAGGTTGTGGGCAGAGTATTGTATTGGTCAACTGTCCCTTGTTAATCGAGCTGGGTCGCTCGTTTCGAGATTGGGAGCAAGACCGACTGCAAGCGCATAGTTTTATTGAGTTCTTGTCGCAATACTAGCCGGAGTATTCATGAGCGGTATTTTAAGGATAGTCTCCTTGTTATTCCCGCCGCTGGCAATCCTACTGGCTATTGGGGGCCTACTGACTTTGATGGCAAAGTTCGGGCGTCTTGCGATCAGTTTGCCCCTTGGGCTGCTCGGCTTTGTCCACTACCTATTGCTTGCAACCCTGCCTCCCCTGCTCAAGCCGGAGATCTTTGGGTGGAATAATTGGTGGGCCGTAGGTCAGAACAAAGAAGGGGTCAATTTCGGCGGCCAGAACACACCAATCACTACCCAGGTGTCGCACGGAAACACGGTCCCCCTAAAAAACCCCGTATCTCGCGAGGCTCGCGAGGCGTGGCTTCCCATACCCGCTTTCAGTTCCGATCAATCGGCTCGATCTTCAAATCCAGGATTTCAGTCGGCCCGACGATTCCCAGCGAGATCTTTTCTGATTGGTAGAGCGCCTCCAACTCCAATCTTGTATGATGCGGCATCCGGTCGATGATCTCGCGTCGCGCTTGCCACCCACGGTCAGTAGACAGGGGATCGCCAAGAACTCTTATCGAATCAAGATCCGGTCGACGGCTTTCCTTCCGCCCATCGTTCTTGGCCCCACGTTCGGCAAGGCCGATCTCTTGGGGCGATACCTGAAGTCAATTGGGCATAGGCGCACCCACTGTAAATCCTCGGTGACTCCGGCGGTAAACACAGGTTCCTGGTGGCTTTCAGACGGATGTGGATAAGTCACTCATCTCAGCTCAATAACCGGCATTTCCGTTCGGCGCGAGACCAATGCGGCTAGTCTGCTGCGATGACAATAGACGTGGTCGGCCTCCATGCACATCAGTGCCGAGGGTTTGTCTCGTAGCAATTCGCCCACGGTGTCAACGCTTGCCTGTTGTGACGGGAGAATTTCATTCTCGTATCGAGCAAATAGGCGCTGGTAGGACTCCCCGCCGTCGAGGTCAACGCGCCATGCGGAAGGGATTCCCAAAGATGGAACATGGACATATTCGATTCCCACATCCTGGCACAGCCGATTGATCGTGCTCTTATGGAAGCCATACCGACGCGCGATCGGATTGCAGCGAATGTCCACAAGCCGTTGAATCCCTTTTCGAAGAAGCAGATCGAGTAGCCCATCGACCATGAGTCCTTCGTACCCAACGGTATAGACCGCGGATTCCGCGATCGGTCGGGACACAGCCCTTCGGTGAACGGCTTCGGAGTTCATCGTGAACCAGGGATAACTCGCGTAAACACGATCCACGACCATCGAGGTTGGAATGGAATGGTTGCGCCTACTGATGCCGTCTATCAGGTCCAGGAATGGACGGTCAAGAAATGCAGTCTCCATGTCCGGAACCTGAGCCAAGTTGACGTCATTCTCGGCTTCCGCCAGCCAGCCATCGCTTTCGAGCGCTCGAATGTCGTAGTAGAGGGTGAATGCGAACGGACCTCGGCGGTATGGCAGGAATTCATACACTCCTGTCTTTGGGACACCAGGCTCACGGCTGAGCAAAAAGGCAAGCTTCACCAATCGTAGTCTGCTTGTCGACCCTCCCTCATTCTGGAGTAATCGAAGAATTGCTCTGTGCCGTAAAAACATTTCTTTCTCTCGATATTCAACCACCTTATTGTACTCTCTGCGCCTGTTTGCCGCACCAATCTCTGATCAGCAGGGTGTGCGACGAGGAAATTGACGAGGCCAACGTGCGCGGAAGTACTCAGTGCTTTGGCGAATCTCGCAGATATGCGCCCAAGCTAAGTGTTCGGCGCGGTGTTTCGCGATGGCAAATCAAGTTGCCACTGCGCCCGATCCGAAGATCCCAGGCATGGCCGAAACTCCCGCTGACCTACAAGTGGCACGGCAAGACGGTTACGGAAGCTTTGCCCACTCCCGCTGCGGTGCGCAAGGCCGGGCGCGAGATCGCAGCGTTCCGCGAATATCAGCGGCGGGGCCGTGAACTGGTAGAGGTCAATGAGAAAATCTACAGACTGCGCCCCGTCGAAGAAGAAGATCTGAGCGAACAGGAAAAAAACCGGCGCACGCCATTCAGAAAGAGGTTGCGCGCGAAGTAGGGCAACTGCTGCGCAGCATCTTTACGGTGCGCGTAAGGCGGGGCGCTTGGATCTGGAAACAGTCGAGATGCTGGTGCGTTCGGCCATGCATCAGGCCGGGGCATGCGCCTTGACCGAGTTGCTGCGGCTTGCGGTCCCGGATCAGCGTGTGATTCCTTGCGCCAGTGGCCAGCAGGCCCGGTATCGTGAATTACGTTCCAGGAGGGTGCTCACTGCCGTCGGCACCGTGACGGTGTCGCGGCCCTACTATCTGTGCTCGCACCGAGTTCTCCCCCAGGTGTGCGGCGCATGCAAGCCCTGGTGGGGGCAGGAGGCTTCGTTCGATCACGGACGGGAACAGTTGCAGCGTTTGGCTGGCTTGGATGTCACCACCAAGTCGGTCGAACGCGCGGCCTAAGCCATGGGCGCTGACATTCCCCGGCTGGAGCAACAAGAGATCCAGCGCGCCGCATAACTCGATCTGATGGTGATCCAAACTCGGTTGTGTGTTCACCCAAACCAGTTGGGATCAAGACGGATATGCGCAGCGCGATCCCGATTCCACCACCTACATCGGCGCCGTCGAGAACGCTGAGCAGTTCGGCACGCGCCTCTATGTCGAAGTATGGAAACGCGGCTGGGGTCGCGCCGAAACGAAGGTTGTCATCGGCGACGGCGACCTAAGCACTTTACAAAACCCCCAGCCTTACCAGAGCCACGGCCGAAAGGCGTGGTCGCCAGTAGTCTCAAAAAACACCTCAGACCAAAACACCCGTTCACAGACCCACGAAAATAGTTGCAACTGATTCCACCCCAAAGACTTCCATAGCACTACAATGTCAGTTGTACCCACGATTCCTTGACATCGACTGCTACAAGAAAGACAGGAAGGAGATCGATCAATCATGTCAACAGAAGCCCAATTCGCAGCCAACGCCCTCCGCTCTACCGGACCCAAATCCGCCGACGGAAAGGCCCGCGCCAGCCGCAATGCCACCAAGCATGGGATCAATTCGCAGGTCCTCTACAACGAACGCCAAGAGGACTACGACGCCAATACTCAGGCTTTCCTCGCCAAATTCGAACCCCAGTACGATGTCGAGCACCGCCTCGTCGAACGCATGGCCGATTGCGAATGGCGGCTAATCCGCGCGCGCTACATCGAAACCGCCACCATCGATCCCAAGTCGAGGAGAACCGCGGAACTCATCGACGAGCGTTTCGAGACCATCGAAGAACCCGCTCGCGTCGCCTACGCGCTCCAACTCCTCGACCGAAGCCAAGCTGGTGCCTACGCAAACGTCCAGCGTCAGGAGGCACGCCTCCACCGCCACTACGAGCGCTGTTACAAAACCTTCCGCGAGATCCAGAAGGAAACGCACAAAAAAATATCGCACAACGAAGCCAATTCCGCCCTAAACCTGAGCAAAAGCAGAACTGAAGGGTTAGCGAGTGGCAACGCAGGAACGCACCGTAGTTCATTGACGCTTGAAGACACCAGCCCCCAAGGTAAGGGTTGGTGAAACCGGCCAAACTGGCGGACCATTGGGAGAGTCCAACGAGGGTGTGAAAGCTTCGAACGATCTCGCGTAGCTCGGCTTGCCCGGTTCCGCGCTGGTGGTTTGGGCGGCGAATTTAGATGGCGGGCTGTTTCCAGCGCGCGTCGGCTAGCGTTACCGTACCTGCTCAAAGATAGCGAAATCGCCCGGATTCCAGGCTTGCGCGATGATGTAGATCTTGCCGTTCATCCGCTTCATCACGGCGTTGTGGATGTGCGCGAAGTTGGCGAGTCCCAGATCTTCTTTGGGCATGATGGTGGAAACGAGCTGATCGTTTTCGAGTAGATAGATCGGCGCGCCCTTGCTGCGATCCGGACCATCCAACGATCCGACAACGGCCAGATTGTCCATGTAATAGATGTCGCAAGGCAGCGAACCGAGCGGCATTTTCAAGGTCGACAGATACTGCCCGAAGCGTGTATAGCGGTCGATTTCCGAGTTCGAGCGATCGGAGACATCGATGCGCGTGGTGCCCGGCGGGACGGTGATGCCGTGTCCTGTGCCGAGTTGTCCGAGGCCGGTTCCGCGGCCACCGAACGCGAGATCGTGCCACTCGGCGCTGAACGGCGCAGTGCTCCTGATCTTGGCAGTGAGCACGAAGTCGAGGTTCGAATAGCCGGTGGGAATATAGAACAACCCGTCGATCATTTCGACGTCTGTGGGGATGAAGTTGCCGCGGCCCGCGTAGTAGTTGGTGGCCTGCGGATGTCCCATATCGCGAGTTCCATCGGGAGCGTTCAGTGTGTGGACGAGCTTGCCGTCGAGTGACGTCGTGAAGATCTTGCCCTCGGAATTGCTGGGGAACGAGAGGAACGGTGTGCCATCCGGAGCCTGCCAGAACAGCGCGTTGTGCATGTTCGGATCTTTCATCTCGACTGCGGTGTCCAGCATGGCAGTGGACTTCAGATCGGAACTGATGCGAATGATACCGGCGCCTGGAAGCGCGAAATAGACTTCGCCCTTGCCGGGGCGGCGGTCGATGGCGAATCCACCATGGGCGGCTTTCAAGGGTTTGGGCGCCTGTGCCTCGGCGGGCAAGTGCGAGGAAGTGTATAGGACGCGGAACTTGTACTTTCCATTTCCGCTTACGGCGGCGCTGCCGCTACCGGCTTGGCCAAAGGCCTGTCCAGGTTTGTCGGCAGCGAGGTGCCAGGCGAGTCCGAGGAGGGCAACGAACGCGGAGGCGCTGCTGAGTCGCTTCATCATGTTCTTCATCATATCGATCTTTTGGGACTTCAATTCCGCATGTGGGTCCGCAGGTGGGTCCGCAGGTGGGTCCGCAGGTGGTTGCAACCCGGAAAATGTTGGTTTACCATAAACACACTTGTAACCGGATTTCCTCGTGGCTGCAATCCGGAATCGCTGCTATTTCGTTGGGGGTTCTATGAGAAAGCTTCTTTCGGCGACGCTGCTTGTCGCCAGTCTTGTACCGTTGACGCTTCTTGGCCAGATCCAAAGCGCCCGCGTGGAAGGTAACATTATCGATTCCTCCGGCGGGGCCATCCCCGCAGCCAAGGTTTCGATGGTCAACAGCCGCACACAGCTAAAGCTGGATATCGTGTCGGATGCCGCCGGTTACTACTTGTTTCCCTCGGTCGTGCCCGGTCCCTACACGCTCACCGCTGAGGCATCCGGATTCCGCAAGGCGTCCATTACCAATCTCGAAGTCAACATCGGCGTCTCGCTGCGCCAGGAAGTCAAGTTGGAAGTGGGCAGCGTTTCCGAGTCGATGACCGTCGAGGCGAGTTCCGTCACGATTCAGACGACAGATGCGACCATTCAGCGCGCGGTCACCCTGCGTGATATCGATACTCTCCCGCAATTGGCTCGCGGACCGATCGCTCTCGCAACGTTCATGCCCGGCGTGCAGTTGGGTACCAACAACAACGATCCCAGCTTCGCCCGCATCAACGGCATGCGCCAGGGTTCGAACAACAATACGCTCGACGGTATCGATGTCAACGACGCGGTTGTACCGCGCCTGGGCTTGACGATGAACGCCAACAATACGGATTCCGTCGAAGAGTTCCGCATCATTACCAATGGAGCCAAGGCCGAATACGGCCGCAACGCCGGCGGCACCGTCGAACTCATTACCCGTTCGGGAACCAATCAGTTCCACGGCAATCTGTTCGAGTATCACCGCAACACGGTTCTCAACGCCAACAACTTCTTCAACAACAGAACCGGAGCTTTGCGGCCGAAGTTCATTCAGAATCAGTACGGCGGTTCGCTTGGCGGACCGGTGACCATTCCCAAGCTTTTTAGTGGCAAAGACAAGCTGTTCTTCTTCTACAACTTTCAGGGCACCAAGACCGCGCAGGAAGTGGTTCGCAACCGCACGGTGTTGAGCAATGAAGCAAAGGCTGGCATCTTCCGCTGGACCGCGGGCGGCGCCACGCGTTCGTTCAACATACTTCAGGCGGATCCCCGCCGGATCGGCATCGACAAGGCCGTGGCCGCGAACCTCGCGCTGCTGCCCTCGCCGAACAACCAGGATGTGGGCGACGGATTCAACACCGCCGGCTTCCGCTTCAACGCTCCCGCGAACAATCAGGGCGATCAGCATACCTTTAAGACCGATTGGCAGGCGCGGCAGAATATCCGCACCTATTTCCGCTATTCATGGTTCCGCACGGTGACTCTTGCCGACTCTCTCAACAACCAAGAAGCGACGTTCCCCGGTCAGCCCAACGGCACCCAGGGCGGTGTTCGCAATGGCTATTCGATCGGTATGAACTGGACCATCAGCCCGACGATGGTGAATGAGTTCCTGATCGGAACTTCCGGTTCGTCTGTGACTTTCGGCCGCGTCCGCAGCCTGTTGTTCCGCGGCCAGGCGCTGGTTGCGTCGAACCTGTTTACCAATCCCATTCCGACCGCTTTCTCGTCGGGACGCTATTCGCCGGTGAATCCGCAGATTTCCGACAACATCACGCTGATCCGAGGAAAGCACACCTTTAAGACCGGCTTCCGGTTCTCGAAGACTCTGCAGAACGCCTTTAGCGACGCGAACATCTTTCCGAACATCACCACCGGCTTGGGCAATGGCAACGCGGTTGCCGCGGCGAATGGCCCTGCGGCCGCCGACATCGATTCCGCCGCCCGAGGACGCTACGATCTGCTTTACAACGATCTGTTGGGACGTGTTTCCACCGTGCAGCAGACGTTCTATAGCGATCTGACGACGTTCAAACCCGGCGAACCGCGCCTGCGCAATTTCCTGTTCCGCGATCTGAGCTTCTACTTCCAGGACGACTGGCGGGTCACCAGCAAGCTTTCGCTCAATGTCGGGCTGCGCTATGAATACTTCGGCGTGCCGACGGAACGCGATGGCTTGCAGGGCGCCTATCTGCAGGCTTTTGCTGGCCAAGTGAACACCCTCAGCCAGATTTCCGACATGACCATTGCCCGAAAGGACACGTATTTCAACACGGACAGAAACAACTTCGCGCCGCGCTTTGGCTTCGCCTATGCAATGGACTCGAAAACTTCGATCCGTGGATCCTGGGGCGTGTTCTTCGATCGCGTCATCGGTGGCGCAGCCATCGATCCGGACAGTAACACGCCGGGCTTCGCGCAGTCGGCGACAACTTTCCCCAACAGTGCCGCCAATGCTGACAATCGCGTGAGCGATGCGAGTCTGAGCAAACCGGGTACACCAACGACGGCGATTTTGACGCCTGTCCCCACGCGCGCCTTCGGTGCCACCAACATCATCGATCCGAATCTGCGCACACCATATGTGACGCAAATGAACTTCACGATTCAACGCGAGTTGACGCGCAACATGGTGATGGAAGCCGGCTATGTTTCGAACCGCGGCATCAAACTGCTGCTCGATCAGGATCTCAATCAGACCCGCATCTACCAGAGCGGATTCCTGAACGACTTCCGCGAACTGCAGGCGTTCCAGTTGAACGGCTCCGCCGTCTCGACGAGCAACAATATCGCCCGCATTTACGGAGGTGCGGCACCGGCGATCACCGCCATCGGCGCGAATCCTGTGCGGCAGGGTGCCGTCGGCGCAGCAGCCAACACTGTGGACACCACCGGCTTCGCGCGGTTCGCAGGGGCAGGCCTCTCGCCCTACTATCTGCGCAACTTCCCGCAGTTCTCGCAGGTCTGGCTTTCCACCAATATGGGACGCTCGGCTTACGACTCGCTGCAGATCAGCGTGCGCCGCCAGCAGGGCGCGCTCAAGGGCGCGGTCAACTACACCTGGTCCAAGACGATCGACAACGCTTCGGTTGATGGCAGCGGCAACACCGCGTTGCTTGACAGCTACAACCTGAAGATCAATCGCGCTCTCTCGGATATCAACCGTCCGCACACCTTGAACTGGATGGTGAGCTACACGCTGCCCTTCGGTCGCGGCAAGTTGCTCGGCGGCGGAATGCCAGATTGGCTCGATCGCCTCGCCGGCGGTTGGGAACTCGGATCGCTCGGTTTTCTGACATCCGGTTCGCCGATGAGCATCTCTTCGGGCATCACCACGGGCTCCAATCAGTTCAGCTTCGCGGCCTCCGGCCACCTTGCGAACTACAGTGGCACGGATCGCAGCATCGGTAAGATTGAGCGCGTCGGCAACGGCGTCCGCTTCTTCACGCCCGAGCAGTTCGCGCTATTCTCGGTTCCTCAGGCGGGATCCGTGGGTAACAGCGGACGCAACACCTTCAGAGGCCCTGGATTCTTCAACACCGATGCGTCGTTGGTGAAGCGGTTCCGTTTGGCCGAACGGAAGTTCGTGACCTTCCGCGCAGAAGCTTACAATCTGCTGAACACGGTGAACTTCAATAATCCGGGACTCAACCTGCAGACGCCGGCTACCTTCGGCATCATTGCGGGAACTCCGACCGGCGCGGCGAATCAGTCTGGTGCGCGCATCCTGCAGGGCGCGTTGCGGCTGGACTTCTAACCGCGGCAACTTCAAAGGAAAAGGGCGGATCCCCGATCACCGGGATCCGCCCTTTTGCCTTAGCCCCGCAGCTTCGTCTGCACGATTTCGTCAATGATCCGCGGCAGCCCATACGCCAGCTTCCATTCCGTATAGTGCTCGCGGACCTTGGTCAGATCCGAGATGTAGCAGATATGATCGCCCTTGCGGTTCTGGTCTTTGTAGGAATGCTGCAAGGTCAAGCCCATGGCCGCAAGGTGATCGATCGTTTCGAGAATCGACATGCTGTTGGCGCGTCCGCCGCCCAGGTTGTAAACCTCGCCTGGACGGCCTGGACGCGGCTTCTCATAAAATTGTAGGAAGAGCGCCGCGACATCGTTCGAATGAATCTGGTCGCGCACCTGCTTGCCCTTGTATCCGTGGATCGTATACGGACGCCCCGTCACGGCGCACAAAACGATATACGCCAGATAGCCGTGCAGTTCCACCGCCGAGTGCGCCGGACCTGTCAGGCAGCCGCCGCGAAACACGCCCACCGGCATGTTGAAGTAACGGCCAAACTCCTGGCAGAGAACATCCGCCGCGACCTTCGATGCGCCAAACAGCGAGTGAAGACACTGATCGATCGACATCGACTCTGAGATGCCGTCAAGGCCGTCGGCATAATCGAAGCGCTTTTCTTTTTCGACCAACGGAAGATAGTTGGGCCGGTCGCCGTAAACCTTGTTCGTGCTGGTGAAACAGATCGGAGACTCTTTGCAGAAGTCCCTCGCGGCGACCAATAGATTCAAGGTTCCAACGGCGTTGACGTCGAAGTCTTCATAGGGAATCGCGGCTGCGCGATCGTGCGACGGCTGCGCGGCGGCGTGGACGATGAAGTCCGGACGCTCGTTCTGCAGCAGATCGCGCATCGCCTGACGGTCGCGTATATCGACCGCGCGATGAGCGTATCCCTTGACGTTATGAACGAGGTCCTGGACGACCGCGTTAGTGGATCCTTGGGCACCGAAAAATTCCTGGCGCATGTTGTTGTCGACGCCTGTGACCTGCCAGCCACGTTCGCAGAGATAACGCGAACAGGCGGATCCGATGAGGCCTCCAGAGCCGGTGACGAGTGCTTTTGCCAAACCACTACTGTAACGCGTGAGTTGGCTGCCGATGCCACACCATCCTGGTGGTACCGCTGTTCGAGGGGCCTCTCGTTGATCGAGCGCTGCGATCGGAATTTCACCGACAGGATGGACGCCCTGTGCTACGGAAAAATACGGCTCAGAACAGATTCAAATGCGTCTTCCCGAATTGGTTAAGCTCGTGGCTAAACCCAATACTCGTCACTTACGACTTTTGACGACACTCTTGGTCTTGAGTGGCGGTGGTGATCCATTGGTGCGGCGACGACGGGGGTAGCTACTCATCTTACGTTTCACGCGTCGGGGATTGCTCCGATTGCGGCTGGAGACAACGCGTTCATCGAGGATTTCGGAGAGTACCCGCTCATGGAATCGTTTTCTCTCCCGAGGGAGGAATAGCGCCGAAGGCGGCGATCTTGCGACGGACAACGCGTACGGTGTGAGTATAGGAGATCCTGTCAGGATCTTCGCCAGCGCTCAAGGCAGCTTCGTGCATGAGGCCCCGGATCGCGAAGTGGGCCAACAGCAGCCCGAAGAACTCTTGCCGGACGAGATCTGGGGTTTTACTGCGCAGAACGACGCGGGCGCCTCGCAAATGAGTTTTGAGTTCGTCGAACGCAGTCTCGATCCCCCAGCGCTCGTGATACAGGGCGGCTAACTCTTCAGCGGGCGCTTTTTCCGGGTCCAGGATTGTGGTGGCCAGCCGGTACATCGCCTCCGCGTCCTGGACTCCCTCCAATCCGTAGTCGATCACGCGCACCACCACTCCATCGCGCGCTCGCCACTTGTCCAGGGAGGATGCATAGATGCGGCTCAAGTACGAACCGTCCGCTAGGCGAGCGAACTGCCTTGCTTAATCCGGACATACTTAGGCTACGAGAAACATGACCCGAGAGGACGAAACGGAGGGAACTCGCGTAACGGCGCAACGACAAAAACGCTAAAGGGGGACTTCGGGGAACTGGCGCTGGAGACGCCACGGGATCGGGAAGGCAGCTACACGAGAAATTCAGGGACATCTGGAGGAAATCTATAAACTCGAAGTAAGTCCGACGCTGATTTTCGAATGTGACCAAAGCGGTGATGGACGAAGTAAAGACATGGCAAACCCGGCCGCTGGATTCGCAATATCCGATTCTGTACTTGGATGCGCTGATGATTAAAATCCGGGAAGCCGGGCAGGTTCGAAACAAGGCCATCTACGTGGTGATCGGCGTCAACATGGACGGCAACAAGGAGGTGCTGGGGTTGTGGGCGGGACCGAGCGGCAACAATGCCGAAGGCGCAAAGTTCTGGCTGCAAGTGCTGACAGAACTGAAGAATCGTGGGGTGATAGAAACTGGGAGCACCTAGCGCCCTTCTTTGCTTATCCCGCGGATATTCAGAAGGTGATTTGTACTACGAACGCCGTGGAGTCCTTGAATATGTCGTTGCGGAAAGTGATCAAGACGCGAGGGTCGTTTCCCAATCAGGAAGCTGCCTTCAAGCTGCTCTGCCAGTGCAAAATTGGAAGGCGGCGTTGCAGCGCTTCGCCATTCTGTTCGGTGACCGGGTGCCACCACCTTCGTCAACCTAACTTCAAACGAACAAGCAAAACAAAAATCGGAAGGAGAACTTTTCTGGGATGGGGCTCTGCCCCAAGCCCCGAGATTTAGCGCTTTCGCGCCTGGATTTCTGGTCCGGGAGACCAGCGAGGTCCGCTCGCCTCCTCCCGGAATCCTGGCCCCTGAGTCCCCTGAGTCGGCGCTCGGATTGTGTCTCCGCAGAGCCCTACCCTCCGCTCAGGTCCGTTCAGTCACCAGAGATACGCATCAAAAACTCAGCCGTTTACACACGACGCTTGACAAGCCCTGGGTAACCTTTGGATGGCCCCTCTTTGGCTGTCCAGAACCGGAACCCTGTCGCTGCTAACGGCGGGGTTCCTTCCCTTCTTTTACCCACAATACTTCTTTCTTCAACGCCGATGATCGGATGGACTTGCCGCCTCCGGCGGCGATGATGTCGGCAATCTGCTCAGAAAACTACGCTTCGCGGTGTCGCGGTGATTGACTACATATTGAGGCCAAGTCACGATAGACAAGCTCAGATATGCCGCTCGACACCCACGACTTCGGGCTGCGCCTGCGGTGGCGGGATGTGCGCAAGCATCTCTCGACTAGACAAAGAAAGTTGGTTTCCCCAGGCGGGGTTGCATCGCGTTATCATTTTGAAGCTACAGCGGACAAAAGCGGGCCTAACCGATGACTCCACAGGTTGAAAGTCTGTTTCATGAGCTGGCCGATCTCACCTTCGAGCAGCGCGCGGAGCACTACGCTCTGCACAACGTCGTCCAAGAAGTTCGAGACGAGTTAGAGCGGCTGTTCTCCTACGACAAATCCACGTCAGCCCCGATGAAGGATGCGATCGGTCACGTGGCCGGGCGAATGGCGGCGGAACTCGAAGAGACAATCCGGCCTGGATCGAGGTTCGGACCTTACCGGCTGATCGAATTATTGGGCAAAGGCGGCATGGGTGCGGTCTACCACGCGGAACGAGTAGACGGTGAGCTCACGCAAGAGGTTGCACTCAAGATTGTCAGGGCCAGCATGCTTTCGGAGTCGATGCTGCTTCGCTTCCGGAATGAGAGACAGATTCTCGCCAAGCTGGAACACCCAAACATCGCGCGGCTCTTCGACGGAGGCACATCGGACGACGGATTGCCATACTTCGTGATGGAGTACATCCGGGGAAAATCGATTATCGAATATTGCGTGGAAAATAATCTGGGCGTACGGGAGCGACTCGCTCTGTTTTCCACCGTTTGCGACGCAGTGCAACACGCGCACGGGAATCTGGTGATCCACCGGGACCTGAAACCGAGCAACATCCTGGTAACCCGTGAGGGAATCGTAAAGTTGCTCGACTTCGGCATCGCCAAAGTTCTCGAGCGCGACGGTGGCGTCGAAGATCAAACCAAGACGTTCACCGGTGCGACCTTGTTTACGCCCGACTATTGCAGCCCCGAGCAGATTAAGGGCGAGCAGGTGTCCACCGCGACAGACGTTTACGGCCTTGGCTGCGTGCTCTACGAACTGCTGACCGGAAAGCGCCCGCATAATCTTACGACCTACAGTCCGAGCGAACTGGTGGACGCCGTCTGCCACCGCGAGCCTGCGCCACTCAGCAGCGCGGGGCCGGCCGAGTTGCGGCGTACCCTGCGCGGAGATCTCGAAACCATCGTGGGGCGGGCGCTGAGAAAGGATCCGCGCGAGCGCTATCAACTTGTGGCTCTGCTGCGCAGCGACATCGACAGGTATCTCGCGGGCCATCCCATCAGTGCGCGCTCGCAGACGACACTTTACCGGACCCGCAAGTTTATCCAGCGTCATCGCCTTGGGGTTGGAGCGGCGGCCGTCGCCACTCTGCTTTTGGTGACGACAACGATCGTCGCGGTCAATCAGGCGATTCAGGCGCGCAACCGGTTCGATCAGGTACGCGGGATTGCTCGAACGTTCATGTTCGACTTCTACGACGAGTTGCAAAAGGTTCCAGGCACTACCAAGGCGAAAGCGATGGTGATCTCCACGGCTAGCGAGTACCTCGAGAACCTTGCAACTTCGGCTGGCAGAGATCGAGGACTCTTGCTGGAGTTGGCATCATCCTACGAACGCCTTGCATTGGTTGAGGGAGGCTCGAATCTCGATCTGAACCTTCGAGCAGCAGCGCTCGAACACCGGAAGAAAGCGGTGGACATACGCAGTCGGCTGGCCGCCGAGGCGGGGCAAGACGATCCGCGTGTGCTCTATCTGCGAGTTTTGTTGACGGACGACCTCCGAAACATGCGTCGCCTCAATGAGGCCCTAAAGATGGGTCAAGACGCCGTTGCCGACGCGGACCGGCTGCGCAGCCGTGGCAAAACCACTCCTGAAATTCTCCTCGATAGCGCCAACGCTCACGCCGTTCTCGGCAGAGTTTTTCGGGACCTGGACCAACTGGTCGAGGCCGAAGCAGTGATGAAGAAAGGCGATCAGTTCCGGCAAGTCTCGGATGCAGGGAAGGTCACACGTTACACAGTTTCCGCATTGCAGGATCGCGCGAGTGTCTTGGTTCTTCTTGGACGGATCGATGAGGCCATCCAACTTCTGCAACGTGCAGAGAAGAGTGGAGACCGTCTTATCTCCGACGCATCCCCGGGAAGCGCGTACCTGAGGGCGTTCCGCACCCATCAAATCACGCTTAGCCATTTGGCGGACGCGTACGATGATGCTCACGGTCCTAGTAAAGAGCAGCCCGCGGCGGCGCTGGCTTACCGCAACAAACAATGCAAGGGGTGGGAGCATCTTCTGTCTCTGGACGCCAACCTGAATGGGGCTCGCGCCGAACTGGCATTCTGCCAGATAAACACCGCCCTTATATTGATGAAGATTGATCCGCAGGGCGCGGTCGCCATGGCGCGTAGCGGCCTCAGCATCTTTGAGAGCCTTGAAAAGGCGACCCCCGACGAGATAAATCTTCGCTTCCGCAGGGCGCGCGGAGCTATCCCATACGCGACGATTCTGCTGGCCGTTGGACGTCCGCTGCAAGCGCAGGAGGTTATCCAATCGTCTCTGCGGACGAATCGGGAGTTGGTGGCGAACAATAAAGAAAGCTTGCTGTACCAGCATTCGCTGGTGTGGAGTTTGACAGTTGCCGGCGAGATCGAACACGCGTTAAAGAACGATGAACAGTCGCGGAAACTGCTTAAGGATGCGATCGGTATGGCGGCGCCATTCCACAACAAGTTGGACTTGGGTTTGTTGCGAGCGGCGGCGGATGCTCAGTTTACGTATAGCAAGGTGCTTTCGGGTTCCGAACGCTGCGAGGCGCTCAAGGGGATTCGACTGATCTGGCAGAGCTATAAGGGTGCATCCTCACCGTGGCTTGAGGGTCGAAGGGAACAGGCGACTCGCGCGGTCAATGCTTGTCCTGCGGCGCAAAAATTAGTGGCGTCATTTTGATCTCGCGGGTCGCGGCGTAGGGGCGGTAGGGCAATCCGTGTGCGGCTTGCGCCGTGAACTTCGACAGTGCCAGGACTTGAGCAAGACGGTCGCCACGCCGGGTCTAGTGAACGAGGTACTTGATCTTGGGCAACTGTGTTGCCAAAGCTGCACCAAGTAGCCTCGGACTCCAGTTCACCAAATAGTGGTCCGGAAAAAGCCACTCACGCTTTTGGTACCCCAGATAGGTCAATCCGCCCCATCCGCCATCTGTGTAGTGATCCGATGCGTAGTGTAACAGCGAGAGCTGCACCTGGTAGCGGTGTTTCGGCGTGAGCCGCCGTGCCAAGGCCTGTCCCTGCATGAAGAAGTTCCTATCGAATCGATACTTTAGGACTCCAGTATCCGTCAAGGTAATGTCGCCAATAAAACCGGCTATAAGGAATGAATAGGCTCGCGACCGTATCCGCGTCACAGCACCGGCCTGATTGGCAATTGCAACGTCGAAGACAAAACCCGCAATCACATTGATGAAGGGGCCCGCCCCCGGAATCAATCCGGCCAGGTCCACCGCAGTTTCCAAAATCGCGTCCCCTTTGCTTTTTTCTCCAACTCTGGCGTCGCTGCCGCGCTGTTGAGCGTCCACTGTAACTTTAACCCCATCTACTCTTTCGTAGGCGTTCTCAAGCTTTGCTGCCTTTTCCGACGCCTTGCCTGCCTTGCCGACACCAAACCCTATGAGATCGAGGGTCAAATCCAGGGGCGTGATTGGATTTTCCAGCAGCTTCGCGGCACCCTGCCCGGCCTCGTGAGCTCTCTGAATCAGACTTGCGACGATTGCGTCGCCAAGCTCTAGGTCACTCACGAAGGTCTCAAGATTCTCCTCTGCGGGAAATACGGTTGCTTTTGGGTTGTAGCGCTTCGCGTAGTCCAATTCGATACGATCCAACAGCCGTTCTTTCAACGCCTGTTTTTCGGCCTCCTTCAACTGGCTCGAACTCAGGTTTGTGCTGAATCTCACACCCCGAACGTACCACTCGCCGTTCCAGGTGAGGCCCCAAAGAAACTGCGCAAATACCTTCCTGCGTCCGGATGAGGCACCCAAAGTCATGCTTGGCGGCGCATTCAGGATGATATCGATTCCCGTGGCATGACTCACCAACTGGGCAGCCCTCATCATTGGGCTGGAATACGGATTCCTGGTTTTCTGGACGATCTCGACCATCCATTCGGCGCTGCTCCAACGGCTCAGATCGGGTTTCGGGTGGTATGTGTGGTGTCCCATTTCAATTGAATCTCTCGTGAAAACGGCGAGGAATAAGCCTGCGCTACCGCTGAGTTGCGTTCAACTGTTACTTTATAGGTTGTAATCGCTCAAAACGTCGCGTCTCGAGTGTCGAGTGTTTTGGTGGATTCACATAGAAACCAGGGACCTCGCTATGTGGAAACACGTCACAGTATTCGTGCAACAGGATGCCTTTCGTGGCCGTTTCTGCGTAGTTGTAGGACCCCTGGAAGACTTCGTCTGTAACCATGTCCGTAATAACACTCGTGGCAACGCCTAGCGAACCAATCGTTTCGCGACGCGTCATTACTGTCATCCTATTTGGCAGCTTCCGCGTCCAAAAATTGTTTTTTACGATCACCTCCAGTGAACCGCCAAGGTTATCGGGAGAGACGAGCTTGAAGATTGGGCTCGCCGTCTGGCCTAACCGCAAAGCTTCGGCAACCTTCATGGCGTTGACCTCGCCTACGTAATGGTAAACGCCGCCAGCAGCGGTCATTTGAAACCAATACCTGCTTCGCATTTCGTCTACATACACCTGACCGCTGAAAGGGAATGTGATTGCGTCAATCGCCGCAGTGCGCAAGCCTTTGATGGATTGCATGCGCAACTTTGCCGCCGGTGACGAGAGAAGCGTCAAGTACTTCGGGGTTACGTTGAAGAAGTTTCTGACCCGGCTTTGCTCTGCCGGAAACTTACTTACCGAGGCGTCAAGTTTTGGTTTCGGAACTCCGTCCTCAGGAAATTTGAAGTCCACTGATATCTCCATCGGGAAGATGCTCGACCATCCACCCCAGGCATCTACTGCTGTCATGATCGTGGCTGGGCTTTTGCCAATCCAGAATACGTAGTCTCGAAGCTTCTCTCGTGTCATTGTTGGCTTTCGTGTCGCCTCTCGACCTTCAATGCGTAACGCCTACGCTGATTTAGACTGACAGCGCTTCATTTAGATGGAAAGCTGGCTCGCAAGGGCGTTCTCAGCTACTGCTGGTGGTTTTCGGTGGTGCCAAGAAAATCGGCGGCCACCATCACCGAATTCGCCGCCCTCACGAAACCCGCACGCAATGCGCCTCCTGTCGGATTCTCATTCCGAGACGGGCTTTATGCGAAGATCGAGGCGATTCGAAGGCTACGGCGTGGAGGTCTCTGATATCCCGGCAGACCGTGTCGAATCGCCCGCCAATTCCGCCCGAAGCCAGGCTTGCGCGAGCCGCAGTTCCTTACGCACCATATGGACCGACATCTCCTTGGCTTCGGCGCATTCTTCGGCGGTCATTCCGCCGAAGTAGTGCATCTCGATCAAAGAGGCCTTGGTCTCACTGATCGTCGCAAGATGGTCCAGTGCAGAACCCAGGGCGAGCACCGCCTTGTCTGCTCCGAACCGAGATCCACGAATTCGAGCAGTTGCATCGGTGCCTCTCCGCCGCGCTTGCTGGTCATCCGCGCCCTCGCGGCGTCCACCAAGACCTGCCGCATGACGCGCGAGGCAATCGCGAAAAAGTGAGTTCGGTTCCGATACTCGGGATGGTTCGCGCGGACGAGGCGGAGGTAGGCTTCATGCACAAGCGTCGTCGCTGCCATCGGACTCTGCTTACCTTCGCGCCGGACGTGGGAGGCGGCCAGTTTCTTCAATTCGCGATAGATGAGCGGCATGGCCGCGTCGAGACCTTGGCGGTCTCTATGCTGGGCCTGTTGCAGGAGCGCAGTAATGTCCACGCTTAATTCTAGCGAACAGGGGGCAGGGCCAAAATGCCATCCACCTTCGAGGCCGTGTACGCTTTTGTCAAGTTAGGAACTCTCGCCATCCGGTTAGTCGTTCGAATGGTATGCCGACACCACGGAGCATTCACGGCAAAAATGGAGAACCATCGCATCGTTGCCCGAAGCATCGTCGCAAATTACAGCAAAGCGCGGAGGCAACTGCCGACAGATCGGACCAGAAGTCTGCGCCAGGATTTCGTCGGGATCTTCAATCCGCCGCGCTGGAAAGGAAAGATCCCCGTGTAGTCGTCGTATTAACCTCAAGCAACTCGACTGAGCCATCGGACTGAATCCGATAGCTAAAGGGATCGTAGGGAATGCTGCAAGTCCAGCAATAGAGCAGGTAAATCCAAGGTGTCTCACAAAAGCCGCAGCAGAGGCTTCCGGCATCCTGGGCAGCCTGCACCCTGAATCGTATTCACACGGCAAAACTCGTGAATCGCTCTCGATTTTGCGGCTCGGAAGTCGAGAGTGAATCCTGGACTCATGCCTTCGTGGCGCCACCGACCTCAACATTCGCGCGATCGATCATCGAACGGATCCACGCCACCGTGTACGCCACCGCCACTCTCGGCCCCCCCACCATCGTCGGAAAGTGATCGCCTATCACAATGCCATCGAAGTTCACGTCGCGCAGCGCCTTCATCGCCGAATACATGTCGTAGTAGCCGTTGTCCACGAACGTTTCCACAAAGTGCGGCAGAGGCGCGCTCATGTTGCGGAAGTGGACTTTCCAAATCTTGCCGCGCTCGCCGAAATACTTGATCGCGGTCACGACATCCGCACCCATCAGGTCGCCGCCTTCGAGCCAGGTGCCTACGCAAAAGCAAACGCCGACGTGCGACGAGTTCGCGATTTCGAGTGCACGCTTGTAGCCTTCGAAGTTGCCAAAGATGCAGCGCGGCACGCCCGCCAACATCGGCACCGGCGGATCGTCTGGATGAATGCCGATGAACACATTGTTTTCCACCGCGACCGGCGCAACCTTGCGGATGAAGTATTCGTAGTTATCCCACAATTCGTTTTCGGTGAATACTCGCCCGTGCGACAGCGGACCTTTGAAGATTTTTCCAGCCCAGTGCCCTTCACCGCCAAGTGCGAGGTTGTAACCGCGCGCGGATGCGTTGCCGCGCGTCGTTTCGCGATCGGTGTTCCAGATGCCGTTGCCCATGTGGGCGTAGGTCACGTAGCGAACGCCCGCCTTGCCGCAGTTCTGCAGATAGCGCTTATAGGCTTCGATGCGCTCATCGCGCCCCGGAAGATTGAGAACAATCTCTTCCTGATTGCGATTGCCGTCGTGCCCGATGTTCCAGACGCGCAGTCCCGCCGATTCTACTTTGGCTTTGATGCGCCGCATATTGTCGACGTTATCGTCTTTGCGGTGGATGGTAACGGCGGCGTAGCGCACGCCGACCTGATTCATGAACTGCAGGTCTTCATCGCTTAGATCCGCATCGAGTTGCACGGCCATCTTGATACCCGGCGACCAAGGCGTGATCTTGGGTGCGACAGCGGCTTTGATCGCTCTTGCAGTGGAAAGTCCCGCGGCTGCGGTGAAGGCGAAGTTACGGCGATTCATCTTGTGCTCTCCAACAGATTAGATCACAACTGCGCGATACGCTGTCCTTTTAGCGCGCGAAGTTTGTGCTCGCGAGTGGGGCTCGCCTGCAGAAAAGCGCTGTCGGCGCGTCCCCGCTTCCATTCCAGATCCTCTTCGACGACTCCACGCGCGCGCAATCCGCATACGCGCCCACCGGGCCACGCCTTCGGGAGCGCCGATGGGAAACTGATCTCCTCCTCGTGGCATTGCACCAGGATTTTCACGATTCCCTCAACCGCGCCAAAGTTACCGTCGATCTGGAAGATCCAGCCCTTGCCTGCAGGATGCGTGTCGAACAGATTCGCGCGTCGCCCGGCAGTTTCTGTTCCGCGACGCGACCGATGGAGCGGACGTGGGCGGCGGTCCACTTGACCTCGCGTTCGGACATCTGCCAGGATCCGGTCATGTTCGTGTTGGGGATGCCTTCGGCGATGACCTTTGCAAGAGCCGCATCGTCCGCGGCACGCGGCAATCTGGCGAATGTTACACGTTGGGTTCCGGGAGGTCGACAGAGTCTATACGATGTTTTTCAGCGCGTCACTTGTTCTCGCCGCGCCGGGATTCGGTGGAAGCCTCACGCGCCAGGATTGCGGCAGCGGAAGCGGGTATCACGCGCCAGTTCCCATCGGCCTTGGCGGGCAGAGACTTCTTCTCCGCAAAGTGGCGGATCATCAACTCGCGGATCTCTTCCGCCGAACGATAGTAAACATTGGCGCGCTTGAACATCGCGTAACCACCGCTGCCGCCAGCGCGGTAGTTGTTGACCGCGATCTTCAACGGCTGGTCGTCTTTCAGCGGCGCACCCTTGTATCGCAAGTTCACAACGCGTTCGCCTTCGGGTTTGCGCAAGTCGATCTCATAGTCGACGCCGGACGCCATGTCGTAGTTGAATCCGATGACTTTCGCATTGATCAGCGGACCGCTATCGCAGGCGGGCGTCGCGCAACTGAGATAAAATTTCGCCGCGTTTTCCAGGGCTTCGCGCACCATCTTGCCATCGCCGTCGATGCCATAGAGCGTGTTGTCGTAGACATACAGAGCCGCGATTTCGCGAACGGTCGCAGGCCCTTTGGCAAAGACCACTCGAGGGTTGAACGAAGACGCGAATGAGACATCGGCGCTCGCGTACTTCAACTGTACTTCGTGAATCGCGTCGATCAACGGAGAATCTGTGACGCGCGAAAGTTGCCCATCCAGACGCTCCGGCACCTCGGCAACAGGTGAATTGAGATACTGTTCCGCGGCCTCGTGATAGGGCTTTGCGATACGGATCACCTCGGCGTCGGCAACGGTATCGCGTGTCACCGGAACCAGCTTCGACTTCTTGTCGGTGACCTTCCACTTGCCGCCTTCTTTCACCAGTGCGATATCCATCAGGCCAATCGAGATGCCCCAATTGCGCGGCTGCATCACCAGCACGTTGCCGACCCAGTGGCCTGCGAGCGTGGCATGGGTGTGTCCAAATACGATGGCGTCGATGCCACCGACCTCTTTGGCGATTTGGCGCACCATGTTCTCGCCGCGCAGATCGCCATTGTCCTCGAGGCCCGCGTGTGCCGCGACGATAACGATATCCGGGGAATGCTTCGCACGCAGTTCGGCCACAGCCTTTCCCGCCGCTTCTTTGCCTGCGACGAAGCGATAGCCGCGGTAGTTCTTCTCTTCTTCCCACGCGGGGACTCCAGGCGTTGTGATGCCAACGATGCCGACTTTCACGCCGTTGATCGTCTTCAATACGTAGGGCGGAAACGCGCGCTCGCGCGAACCGTTGGCGAGCTCGGTATTGGCGGAAATCCAGGGGAACTTCGAGGCACTGCGTGCGCGGTTGAGATTCTTGAGTCCGTAGTTGTATTCGTGATTGCCCACAGCCATGGCATCGAAGCGCAGATGGTTCATCGCAAGGATGACCGGGTCTTCGCCGAGCGTGGCGTGGACACCCGCAGGCAGGCGACCGGTGCGTACAAAGCCCTGATAAACGGTCTCCAAGGCGGATCCCTGAATGGTGTCGCCGCAATCGATCAGAAGCGAGTTGGGCTGCTCCGCGCGGGCTGCCGCGATGAGTGTCGCGGCCTTGGCCAGTCCGCGGTCGGCGGCTTTGGCGGTGAAGTAGTCGTACGGATAGAGATAGCCGTGAAGGTCTGTCGTGACGATCAAGCGGATGCTCGTCGACTGTTGTCCAAAGGCCACGAGGGAAACGAGAAGAAGGCGAATCAAGCGGGAAATCATGCTTTTTCAGTATAATCTCGATTGTGAAGACATTCCTCTCGATTTCCGTTTGTGCCGCGAGTTTGCTGTTCGCGCAAACGCCCGCGACCAAGGCTCCCGCGCCTGCGAAGCCTGCTGCGGTAAAGCCCGCCGCTGTGAAGCCCGCGGTTGCCGCTGCTGCGAAGCCGGTTGTTCCGGCGAAGCCTCCAATGGCGGCTGCAGCCGCGAAGCCAAAGCCTGCAGCAGCGCTGCCCAAACCGGTTCTGACCAATCCCGCGACCTTCAAGACACAGGGTCCGGATACCTTCAAGGTCAAGGTTTCGACACCCAAAGGTGACTTCGTCCTGCAGGTCAATCGCGCGTGGGCTCCGCTCGGCGCAGATCGTTTCTTCAATCTCATCCGTGCGGGATTCTATAACGACGCCCACTTCTTCCGCCTCGTCAAAGGATTCGTGGTGCAGTTCGGTATCCACGCGAATCCGGCGATCTCCAAGATTTGGCAGAACGCGAATCTCGATGACGATCCGGTGCGCGAGAGCAACAAGCGCGGCACGATCTCTTTTGCCACTCGCGGACCGAATTCCCGCACGACGCAGTTGTTCATCAACCTCGGAGACAATTCGCGCCTCGACGGCATGGGCTTCGCTCCGTTCGCCACAGTAGTGGAAGGTATGGACGTTGTGGACAAACTTTACGATGGCTATGGCGAAGAAGCCCAGCAGGGCCTCATTCAGGAACAAGGCGCCGTGTACCTGCGCAAGAACTTTCCGATGATGGACTTTGCAAAGACCGCGGTCATTTACGATCCGATGGCTCCGGCCCCCGCGGCTGCGAAGCCTGTTGTGAGTCCGGCAAAGCCAGCGATGGCGAAGCCTGCCGTTCCTTCCAAGCCGGCGGCGGTCAAGCCGGCCGCCGCACCGCCTGTCGTGAAGAAATAAATCGCACTGAGGCGGTGCCCATATCCCGCTTCAATGACGTCGGAATCGACAAAAAGGATCCCACAGCCTCTAGACCGAGGCGGCCATTCCGGCGGCGGTCGTTGAAGATGCTTGCGCCAAATCAGTCGGTACCTGAAGGCGGCGATGATCGAGCCGGACCGCAGATCGATTGAGTAATTTGCGACACGACGCCCGGTGGCGCGATCGTTTTCTTCGCCGTTTTGGGCCGCGCCACGCGGCTGTGTCGCTCCTAAGGCGGCGATCTGATTCACGATCTTGCCAGGTGTTGCTCAAGAGATTCGATGGGCTGGGAAGTCAGGCCAAAAGAAGGAACTCCTGTTTCATCTCCTTCCGTCGCTCACCCGCCTAACTCTCTGTACTTGACAAATCCGCGGAATCGAAACAAACTGAATGGTGTTCAGTTAGTTTGTGAAAGGCCGGAAAGAAGTCAACAGATGGGTGTAGCAGAACGCAGAGCTCGTGAAAAAGAGGAACTCCGTCAGGAAATTCTTGTCGCGGCCCGCGAACTTTTCGTCAAAGAGGGATTCGCCAATGTCTCGATGCGGCGCATCGCAGAGAAGATCGAATACTCTCCGACAACGATCTATCTTTACTTCGAAGACAAGTCAGGTCTGCTCGATTGCATTGTGGAAGAGCGTCTGCAGGAACTCTGCAATCAGCTTCAAGTGCTTGACGCCGAAGCCCCTCGCGAACCCATCGAATCGCTGCGCGCCGGTTTGCGAAAGTACGTCGACTATTGGCTGCAACACCCGCAGGATTTTCGCGTGGCCTACATGACCGACCTCACTGAACTCGATCCAGACCGCCCCTGGGGCTGTCAGGTTCTGGCGCGCGCACTGTTCGAAAGCCTGATGCAGAAAGTCCGCCGCTGCTCGGATGAAGGGCTGCTCGAAACCACGGATATCGATCTCGCCTCGCAGTCGATTTGGGCGGCTGTTTATGGCATCATCAGCCTGCTGGTGATGAGACCGCACTTCCCTTGGGTCGATCAGAACCTTCTCATTCAGACGGTGATCGATTCCGCGATCAACGGACTCAAAGTTCCTTCACTCGTGGTTGTCTAGGTGGACCTGTTTCCCCTCTGGCTCAGCTTGCGGGTAGCGGCGATTTCCACGCTGCTTGCCATAGCGGTGGGGCTCTGGGTTGCGTATCAACTTGCGAATCGTAGCTTTCGCGGTAAAGACTTTGTGGACGCGCTGGTGACGTTGCCCCTGGTGCTGCCACCGACAGTGCTGGGTTACTATCTGCTGATTCTGATGGGGCGAAACAGTGGGTTCGGCAGGGTGTGGGAATCCATCACCGGCGAGCCACTGGTGTTCACCGCCAAGGCTGCTGTGATCGCAGCGTTTCTGCATTCCGCGCCCCTGCTGATCAAATCGGCACGCGCGGCATTCGAGAGCGTGGATCATTCGTATGAGCGCGCCGCGCGGACGCTGGGGGCATCGGAATGGCGGCTGTTTTGGCGGGTGACGATGCCGTTGGCGCAACGCCAGATTCTCGCTGCTTCGGCGATCGCTTTCGCGCGTGCGCTGGGCGACTTCGGGGTGACGATCATGATCGCGGGCAACATCCCAGGCAGAACGCAGACACTCTCAGTGGCGATTTACGATGCCGTGGAATCCGGCGATGGCGCGCTCGCGAGAGTGCTGGTTTTGATCGTGTCGGCGCTTGGGTTGGCGGTAGTGTTCGGCGTGAATCGTCTTTCACCCAGCTCGAATCCCGGCCGGGACTAGCCTAACGCAACGAGCATTGGCAAAAGTGGCCCGAAATTCCATGATTTCGCGCTCATCTATTTAGGGACTGTCGATGTTCAAACTTGTGCGACTCACCGTTGGGTTTGTCATGATCGGTGGCCGCGGTCACTTGTCCGCCCAACCAGAGGCGGATCCGATCGTCAGAATCCAACAAAGACAGGCCTATCGGGAGACCGTGTATGAAGTTCGTTCTGGAACGTGCCGGATTCGTTGGCTGTTTTCGCATTCCGAGGCGAACAAAGGAATCGCACGCCACCGTGCCGATTGCCAGTTGCCGCTCAACGAGCAACTCGAGTTGAATGCCAGAATTCTGCGGGAGGTTCTCTTACACGAGCATGACTTCCACACTTTGTTTCTCGGTGGATTGCGGGCCTATCCGGAACTCGCGAGAAGGCTGGCCAATTCCTCGGCCAAGTCGCCCAAGTGGGATGTCCGTTCAGGCCGGTCTCGATCGGGCACTGCCGATGGGTATGTGATGGAACTTGCGAATACCAGCGATCTTTTCGCCGAGTGGCGTGCGCTGTTTGCCCGGTTCCACTTCAGCTTGAAAGTGACGGGCGTCGAGAAAGTCTCAGTTGGTCCCGGTAGAGTGCCCGACGACTGTCTGATTTGGTTTTCCGTTCTAAGTACAGAGAATAGTCCGAAGTAGAAGGATCGAACAACGATGAAACTTGCACCTCTCAGTGAAATGTGGCCGCAGTATCCGGACGGAACTCGCGCGCAAGTTGCGGCCTTAGTCGGTGGCGCTTGTGGTGAGAACATAACGAAGTACAACTGGGATACCTGTTGTATCCGCCTCAGCCGGTCGTTAAACTACTCGGCGCGGCCAATTGAAGGCTTCTCGAGCCTAATCACCAAACACATGGATCCGAAGGGATCGAAACTGCGAGCGTCCAAAGGGGCAGACGAGAAATGGTACATCTACAGCACCTACGATCTCCGTGTGTATTTGGTGGCCCGCTTCGGACAACCGCAAAAATTCAAGGGCGATTTGACAGAACTCAAGACAGAACTGGCCAGAATCAAAGGTATCATCGCCTTTGCCTACCGGCACGTCGATCTGTGGGATGGCACAGACGTCCGCTACAACCAGGAATTCGCGAATGGAACGAAGAGGGTGAAAGAGGTTTTTATTTGGGAGACTCCTGGAGATCCCGCGCCATCGTCTGTTCCTAGCCCTTAATCGCGCCCCAGCAGAGATGCAGGCCAATGCCAAACAGCGACGACGATAGAACCACCTTCAGCGCCCGCTGCGATACCTGCGTGGCCAGAAACGCGCCCGCCAATGCGCCAGCGAGGCCGCCGGCGAGCAACTCGCGCAACAGCGCCATGTCCACATCGCCAAACTGAAAGTGCACGCCGCCGGCGATGGCTGAGAGTGCGAGTCCAAAGGCGAGGTCGGTGCCAACGACCTGAGCGGCGGTCATCGACGTGAGAGAGAGCAGCGCGACGCTGCCTAATGCTCCCGCGCCGGCGGACGAGAATCCGACTTCGAGGCCCACGGGCAACATCAGCGCACCCAGCGTGCGGGGCCGATCTTGACGCACTCGGTCTACCTTTTTGCGGATCAGCGACCAGAAGTGAACGGACGCTGCGCTGGTGATCACCAGCCCCAGCAAGAACTGCACCACTGACTTTGCGCCTGAATCCATCAAGCCCTTCAGCGCAAAGCTGCCGAGCAGCGCTCCGGGGATGCCGCCCAAAAGCATCCAGCCAAGGATCTTGTAGTTCACCTGCCCGCGCGCCGCCGCCATAGGCACCAGCAGTAGTTTCACCGAGGTGCTGAACAACAGCGCAGCGCCCACGGCGTGTGCCGGATCCACGCCGAAAAAGATCATCAGCACCGGCACGGTGAGGATGCCCCCGCCGACGCCGGTCATACCGACGAGCATTGCGATCGAGAATCCCGCGAGAGCGATCATGTTAAGAAGCCTGGATGTGGATACCGCACTCGAGCTTTTTGCCGCCCCAGCGTCCTGAACGGTCGGTGCCGTCGAGTGATGGCAGCGCGGTGCAAGGCTCGCAGCCAATGCTCGTATAGCCCTTGTCGTAAAGGGGCATGGCCGGGATGTTGTGCGCCTTCAAGTAGGCGTAGACATCGCGCATCGTCCAACCTGCGAGTGGAGCCACCTTCTGAATCATCTTGCCGCCGGGCAATTGGAATGGCGCGGATTCGAGCAGGCTGGCGCGCGTCGGCGACTGATCGCGCCGCAGAGCCGTGAACCATGTTGCGTAGGGCTGCAGACCTGCAAACAGCGGTTCCACCTTGCGCAAACCGCAGCAGCGATCCGGTGCCGAAGAATAGAGGTGGCCGAATTCTGCTTCCTGCCCGGCGACGCTCTTGGCCGCTTGCAGGTTCTGCAGATTCAAGCCCAGGCTCGCGGAAAGCTCATCGCGATAGGTGTAGGTTTCGGCAAAATGATAGCCGGTGTCGAGGAACAGAACCGGGATATCTTTGCGTTCTTGAATCAGCAGATGCACCAGCACCATACAATCGGCCTGAAAGCTGGAGGTGACACAGACGGGTCCGGTCGAGTTAGCAAGTTCGGTCTGGATGCGCTCGCGGGCGCTTCGTTCAAGGGACATTTAGATACCTTCGCCTCCCACCGCGACATCGTCGTGCGCGGTGAAAATCTGATCTAGCAGGAGATCGAGCGCCGCGCCTTCGTCCACGGGAAGGTCGGCGGTTTCATGGACGAGAATCGCGACGACACCCGCGTTGGCGAGCACTTCCAAAACGTCGATGGATCCCCGATCGAGCACCGCGGCCACGCCTCCGCGATCGAAGATGCGGCGCTCAAGCCGTTTGGCGAGCGCTTCGCGTCCACCCACGCGAACCACGCGTGCTGGATGTCCGTAACGGGCGATGCGGTCGACGGATTTGACCTCGCGGAACTCTGCCTCGATCGCATTGCGCAACATCCCCGCACCCGCGGTGGCGTTGGCTTCCTGGATGGCGGCACGCAACGAGCACACGCCGGTGGCGGTCGCGCAGACGCCGTCGATCACCGCATCGGGCGCGTCCTTCTTGTCGTTGACCGTGAAGTCCACCGCGCCGGCTGGTGCGGCGAGCAAGAGCGCTGCGAGTACGGCGAGAGGTCGTCGATGCATGGGATGGTCCTCCGGGAGCTGGTGCGGCGTCGTTCCGGCGATACCCCCCTCGGACGGCCCTGACAAGCGCTCGTGGGTCGGCACGCCGGGGCCGGCCGTTCCGAGGCCACGTCCCTGCGACGTCGAAACGGTCACGAGTCCTGGTGGGATCGAGAGAGCGGGCGCAGCTCCTCGGATCGTTCACAGTGGCGCTTGATGGCCGCGAGCGACGTACGAACGGTCGAGCGTGCGAGTGGCAGACCGATACTCCATTCGAGCAGGGAGCCGACCATCGGGACGGTGCTCGTCAACCAGAGCTCGGCCTTGAGTCGAGTCGTGGTCGGACCGCTGCTCTGGAGCGTGTAGGTTTCATCGAAGTCGAAGGTGCCGAGGTGGATCGAAGAGCTCAAGATGGAGAGCGGCTCGACCCGGGTAGGGC
>ENA-ORBV01001201-ORBV01001201.1-microbial-mat-metagenome-genome-assembly--contig:-NODE-1201-length-58369-cov-9.642044_pt1 | contig 58369 bp, 57 predicted proteins | sample MGYA00237777_ERZ505514 | MGnify/ENA primary metagenome ERZ505514 (study PRJEB26160, sample SAMN06269048) | microbial mat metagenome | isolation source: Oligotrophic lake microbial mat | place...
CGGCAGGCCAAGGCCGGACAACCTGACTCGGGATCGACTGCATGCTCGCTCTGGTCATTTTCGGGATTTTGATCGCCGTTGCGGTTCGCGGAGGCTGAATTGTTCGGTCTTGCCGTCCTCTTTTTTATTGCGATTTACATCGCCTTCCTACTCTGGGTCGCCAGAGGCTCATACCGCTATGCGCTTCAAAACGGGCAGAGCAAGCGCCAGGCCATGGGTTGGGGATTTGTGGGTGGCTTTGTGGTTTGGTTGGCGGTGTTCTGGGATTGGTTGCCGACCGAAGTAGCGTATCGGTATTACTGCGAAAGGGATGCTGGGGTCACGGTATTCAAGACGCTTGAAAAATGGCTGCATGAGAATCCAGATGCATCCGATGCATTCGGACCACCTCAGCAAAATAAATCGACAATCGAAGGTGAAAAATCTTTTACCCCTCTGAGCCGTCGATTTATGTTGCAAAGCGGTGTATCACCAGTGTTCATGAGTGTGAGTCGACTAGAGCAAACCTTGGTTGATGTATCGAAGAACGAGAATCTGGCACAAGAGATTACCTACTACTCTGGGTACGGCTCCATGGCATTGGGAGGACCAAACTCCTGGAAGGAGTGGCTGAGAAATGGCGGATGCAAGGTGGCGCCAAACAATGAATTCTCATTACTCATCAAAAGGGTGACATATGGGCGAAAGTGAACGCATCTCGGATTTTTCTCAGCTAGCTGAGATTGCGTACGCCACCTTCGAAGGCACAGGTGGTTTGTCCAAAGACCTTTTTGAGCTTTCCGACGATGATATAAATCGGGGAATTCGGGATCCAGATTTAAGAGTAAGCAATGCGCAACAGAGTCGCTTCAGAAATGACTGGTCAGTTCCGTACTATCGCCCCGACCAGCCCCACGGCTTCTCCGCCACTTTGCTACGAAGCAAAGCAGACGCCACAAACTTTGTGCTCGCAATCCGCGGGACGCAGGGCTTGATCGATCTGTTTGGTGCTGATGTCGGCGACATTGTCGCCGATGGGATCGCGCTGGATCAGGTCGTAGAGCTTTACAATTTCTGGAAGACACTTACGACCGCACGAGATCAGGTGGTCACCCAGGCCCGTCTGGTGTCAGCAGATACGTCCACGCCTATCAATCAGATCATTGTCGACAAGGCAGGGCCGCTTGGGCCGACCACCCTAAAAACGGTGGATTTTTTCACCGATGATTCGGTAAAGGGAATCGGCTATACGGGAATTGATCCGGCAAAACTGACTGTCGTTGGTCATTCTTTGGGAGGGCATCTTGCAATGGCGTTCAGCCGCTTGTTTCCTGCGGCTGCGACATCTGTATTTGGGTTTAACGGCGCAGGGTTTCAGACGAATCTGTCCAACGTGGACAGGTTGTTTTCAATGTTGGGTGGTGCAACTGCATTCGATGCAGCCGTAATTACCAGCATTTATGGCAGCGCAGGCGCCAATTTCATTTCCCAGAACGTATCGCTTGGCCTGAGTCACCCTGGCGCGACAGTCGAATTTCTGACCGAAGGTGCGGGAATTCAAACCACGTTTGGTCACGGTGTTTCGCAGCTTGTCGATACATCCGCCGTCTACGACTTGTTCATCCGCACTGACGACCGCTTCAAGGCCAGGAACGCTGCAGGTTTGAGCGCGGACTTGCTGGGCATGTTCAAGGCTGTGGATGCAGAGTCGGGGTTCACGCTGGAATCGGTGGTGAACGCATTTGGCCGGCTGCTGATGCCGGGCTATGTGTCCATTTCGCGCGGCGATGCTGACGATCGCAATCTGCTGCATTCAAGAATTATCGCGATTCGTGATGTGTTACCGGCCGCCGGCAGCGCGCTATCGATTGCCGACCTTACCGGCAAATCATCAGCCGAGCTGGCCAATCTTGCGGGTGGCGACATTGCCTATCGTTACGCCTTGCGCGAGCTCAACCCCTTTGCCGTGCTGGGTACCGACTACAGCGCCCACAACAGCGCTGGCAATCTGGCTTTGCGTGCGGCGAACGACAATGGCCTGACTGAGGCGTGGTTGCAGGCGCGCGCGCGCTTTTTGCAGGCCCTGGTGGCTTATAACGCCGCTGATGGCATCGTCAACGCGAGTGCCATCGGCGCTCACTTCGAGGACCGTTTGCGAAACATCGCCTTTGGTCCGCTCAACAGCACCACGCCGCGCATCTTTTTCGGCCGTGACGACCAGGCGCTGTCAGCCAGCGGGTCGGCGGCCGGCGACAGCCTGATCGGTGCGGCAGCGGACGACGCCTTGTCAGGTAACGCCGGCAACGACTATCTCGAAGGCGGCGCGGGCGCGGACACGCTTGACGGCGGTGTCGGCAATGACACGCTATTCGGTGGTGATGGTGATGATGTGCTGATTGCCGGCGGCGGCCTTGATGTGTTGATCGGTGGCGCCGGTAATGACGACTATTACGCGGAGTCTGGCGAGGGCCGGGTGGTCATTCGCGACAGCGACCGATCCGGACGCCTGTTCATTTCAGGCGTCCAGTTTACGGGCGGCGATGCACAGGGCGGTCAACATTACCGCAGCGCCGATGGCACGATCCGGTTCTCGTTTGTCGGCGACATTGGCACCGTGGGCACGCTGCTGGTCGGCGACGACGTTCGCATCGAGAATTTTCACAACGGCGATCTTGGCATCGTGCTCGATGAGGCTGGGCCCGAAGACGCGCTGGTGGCAGCCTACGCGTACTCGGATTCTCCCATCCCGGACAACGTCGATGCGGAGGATGCTTATGCGCTGGACATCCTTTACGGCAGTTGGGAAGCGGATATTTTCGCGCCCGTCGGCCCAAGCAGCTTTCGTGGCTTGCGCGGCGACGACACCTATCTTGGTTACGCCGGATCGGGCGCGAGCTTTTACGGCGACGCCGGCGATGACTTGCTAGGCGCGGCCGCAAATGGCGGGGATTCACCGGATGCCGCGGGGGGCGTTCTGGTTGGCGGCGGCGGGAATGACAAAATTCACGGTGGCGCCGGTAATGATGTGTTGTTTGGCGATGTGAGAACGCTGTTTTCAAACGAAGGCGACTGGCGTTACGCCCACATCGATGATGCCGACCTCCATGAGCTCTCCGACGGCGATGTGGAAATCGCCCTTCATCTGTCCGGCCGGGAAACAATATTCCGGTTTCAGGGATCCGGCCATCCCGTCTTTGCGGCAGTGGCCTGGTTGCTTGGCACCGGCACCGAAGCCTATGCGGCATCGGGTTTTGACGATGAAATCGACGGCGGTGGCGGCGACGACATTATCGAAGGTGGCAATGGCGCCGACGTGCTGCTTGGCGGTGCGGGTAACGATACGATTTACGGCGATTACAACCCTCATCGGAATCAAACACTCGCGTCGGACTACCTGCCGCTGCTCGGCCGCGCCGGCGATGATGAAATGCATGGCGGTGAGGGCGCCGACAGTATCAGCGACCGGACCGGCGGGAATGACGCCTTTTACGGCGATGCCGGTGATGATGTGCTGTTCAACCGCGATACGGCCGACGTTGCGGGTTACGCCGAGGGAGCGAGTTTTGCCAATGCGCTCTACGGCGGCGACGGCGATGACACGCTCACCTCGGAGAATCTGTCGGCGCTGGCGTTTGATTATCTTGATGGGGGCGCCGGCAACGACACGCTTACCGTGCGCAGTGCAGAGAGCGCCGGCGGCGGCTATGTCTATGTGCTCGGCGGTGACGGCGAGGACACCATCGATGTCGGCGGCTACGCCGGACACGTCGATGGCGGCGATGGTAACGACACGATCAATGTTTACGGTGTCGAGTACGACTTTCAGGATGGCGAGCTCAATAACAGCGGTGGTATCGAAATTTTCGGCGGTGCCGGCGATGACATCATCTGGTCGAGCGGGCCCAATGACGTTTATGGCGGTGATGGCAATGACACCATCGACTGGACGAGCACCGATGGGCAGGTGGTCGGTGGATTCATCGACGGCGGCGCCGGCGACGATGTAATTACGGCGACCGGATCGGTCTTTATCGACGGCGGGGACGGCGACGATGAAATCAGCGTCGTCGAATTCACCGGCGGGATAACACCGGGCGCAGGCCGCGACCGCATCGTCATTGACGTTTCATATGGTGGCGTGAGCGACCTCGTGCTTGATCTCACCGACGCCGGCAACGCCGATGAACTGGTGTTCCGGCGCTTTGCCGGCGGCAGCGGTCCGACGATGCCCGGGCAGGCCGACCTAAAAATGCAGCGTGCCGGCGATGGCTTGCAACTCGATCTGGTGCGCAGCCCCGAGGGTGGTGATGTCGTTACCGACGCCAGTGTGATGATCTACGATTGGTTTGCCACCGGTGCAAGCCGGTTGGCAACGATCAGCGTCGAGGGTTTGCGCAGCTGGACGCCGGCCGAGGTGGCGGACCTGGTGGTTGAGGTCGCGCCCGCGCCCGGGCAGGACGACCCCGCGCCGCCGGTCCCCACCGGCGGCGATGTTGTGCCTGTGGCTGACGTGCCTGTAGCTGACGTCCAGGTGGCTGACGTGCGTGTGGTCGATGCAACGAGTGAAAGGCAGGCGCAGTTTGATGCGTTTGATTTGCTGCCGTCCTTTATTACCACCGGCAGCACGTTGCGCGATGCCGGCAGTGCATACGTCGCGCGGGATGCGTCCGATACCGCAGATACGGCTGCAGGGTCCCCGGGCGCCGATGCGCAGGGTAACCGTGCGCAAGCGGGGGATGCGGTGGACGCTTTTCTTGCCGGTCTTGCCGCGCGCGGCGTGTATGATTTTTCGTTTGCGGCGGAACTGGCCGAGGGGGCGCGGTTGCGCGAGGCAGCCGATCCGTCGCCGCGCCGCGCCCCGGCTCAGTTCGCCAGCCAGTGGACCGCCTTGCATGCGTATGTTGATGCGCTCGGCGAAGCCAACGACCAGGACGCTGTCTACGCCGCGCCGCCCGCGCGCCTGCTTGGGCAGGGCAATACCCAGGCTTCAATGGGCGGGGTGGTGCCGCAGGCGGTGCTGGCGGACATCGCGCGCAGCGGCATCAACGACCGCGGCCTGGCGAATTTCCGTCCCTTGCAGGGCTTGTCCGAGGGCATGGCGCAATTGGGCTGACGTGGCAAGGAGGGGGTTGGTCGCGCGTGATGCCAGACCACCCTTTCCCGTACTTCTACGCATCTGGGATTTTCGGCATGGCTTATGCCCCTAGCATGGCGCGACTTTTCCGTGCACACTCGCTTTTTGTACGACAGCCTTACGGGCTTGGATTATGGATTCGGGGGCACAGACTATGCGAAATCTGCGCGTGTTGCGGTATTGCTTGATCGCCGTGTGCGGCGTCGTCTGCGCCGCGCCGGCAGTTGCCCAGCCCGAACCGCCGGTCAGAACCCAGCTCGAAGTGGCCCAATACCTGATGGTCAACGACTACCTCGTCGCCGCCGACCGCATGTCGCATGCGGTGTTGCAGCCGGACGGCAACCTTTGCGTGTTTCGCGGCGACCGGCCGCAGCGGGCCAGATCGGCGCCGCTATGGTGCTCGGGTTCGGCGCGCAGCAAGGGCGACTATTACGCCATCTTTGGCGCAGACGCCAACCTGTGTATCAATCGCGGCAAGGCCCCCGCGGCATCAGGACGCGATACCAATCGCGATACTCGCGTTACCAGTGTCAGCAGTGTCAGCAGCGTCTGGTGCTGGGGCGACAAGTCGGTCGTCGGCGGGCACTATGTGTTGCGCGTCGATGGCGCCGCGCTGGTGGCCCTCGAGATGCTGGCTCTGCCGTCAGTCAGCGCGCAACGGCCGCTGCGCCAGTTGTGGGCCTCGCGCAAGCTCAACAAGCTGAGCGGCTTCACCGGCGCGCGCTAAGCCTGCGATGTCGCCGGTTCACCCGGCCTTGGCGGTATCGGCGGCGGTGGTGAACGAGTCGGCGAAAAATTCTTCGTCAGGCAGCTTGCACTTGCCGGTAAAGTCGCGCCGCGCGCTATCGACCATGATGGGCACGCCGCAGGCATAGACCTGGTGACCGGAGAGGTCGGCAAAGTCGGTCATCACCGCCTGGTGGACAAACCCCGCGCGCCCGGTCCAGGCGTCCTCGGCGGTGGCCTCCGACATGACCGGTATGTAGCTGAAGTTGGCGTGGTCCGCGGCCCACTGCCTGACGAGGCCGTCCATGTAGATGTCTTTGGGACGGCGCGCGCCCCAGTACAACACCATCTTGCGCGTGATGCCTTTGTTGAAGGCGGTTTCGATGATTGACTTGATCGGCGCAAAGCCGGTGCCGCTGGCGACGAACACGATCGGTTTGTCGCTGTCCTCGCGCAGGTAAAAACTGCCCAGCGGCAGCTCGATACGCAGGATGTCGCGTTCCTTCATTTTGGTGAAAACATGCTCGGTAAAGCTGCCGCCTGGAACGTGGCGGATGTGCAGTTGTACCGTCTCGCTGTCGTGCGGGGCGTTGCCCATGGAAAAGCTGCGCCGTTCGCCGCCCTTCAACATGATGTCGAGGTATTGCCCGGCGAGAAAGTGCAGGTGCTCGGAGGCGGGCAGCTTGAGGTTGACAATCATCACGTCGTCGGTGACCTTCTCCAGCTTCTGTACGCGGCTGGGCATGATGCGGATCGGAATGTCGCCGAGTTCGCGCACCTTGTCGCATTCGATCACCAGGTCGGTCAGCGGCTTGGCGCAGCAAAATAGCGCAAAGCCCCCGGCCTTTTCGGTCTCGGTCAGCCATTGCGGCTGGAAGCTGCCGTAGTCCACCGTGCCCTCGAGCACCTTGCCCTTGCAGGTGCCGCACGAACCGCCACGACAGCTATAGGGCAGGCCAAGGCCGTTGCGCAGGGCGGCGGCGAGCACGGTTTCGCCGGGGTCGGCCTGGTATTGCTTGTCGCTGGGCTTGATGGTGATATTGATTGTCATGGTCGGCGGTGTGGTTGTGGGTGTTGATGGCGTTGCGAGTCGGACGGTATTTTAAGTCAAAAGCCTGCACCACAGAGGGCACTAAGGACACGGAGAAAAAGCCAAAGCGGTGCGGGAAAAATCGCGGCGTTCTCTGTGCCTCCGGTGGTGTGTGCTGTTTGGCTTTGACGTTCCGGGGTAAGTAGCAATGGCGAGGCAATGGCGCACAATCCCTGTCACGCCGGGTTCACCGCAATGAAGCAGTTAAAATTCGCCATGGACTGTCTGTATCCAAACGATAACCCAAACGAAAACCCACACAAAAACCCATGCAAAAACTGCTGATCATCGGCTGCGGCGATGTCGCCCGGCGCGCGCTGCCGGCATTGACGGCGCGCTACGAGGTGGCGGCGTTGTCACGCCAGCCGACGCGGCTGCCGGCCGGGGTCAGGGCTATTACCGCCGACCTTGACCACCCGCAAAGCCACGACTGGCGGGCGTTTCCAGCCGATTGCATTCTGCACAGTGCGCCGCCTGGCGAGAGCGGCGCGATTGACGCACGCACGCGCGCGCTGCTCGCCGGCCTGTCCGCCGCCGCTGCGCTGCCCGAACGCCTGGTTTACATCAGCACCAGCGGCGTCTATGGCGACTGCGGTGGCGATCGGGTCGATGAGTCGCGGCCGGTGAACCCCAAGTCTGACCGCGGCCGCCGCCGCGTCGATGCCGAACGGGTGCTGCTGGTCTGGGGCGCGGAGCACGGTGTGAACGTCAGTGTGCTGCGTGTGCCGGGCATTTATGCCGCCGACCGCCTGCCGGTCGAGCGTCTGCGTCGCGGTACACCGGCGCTTCGCGATGAAGACGACGTGTTCACCAACCACATCCACGCCGACGACCTGGCGGCGATCTGTGTCGCCGCCCTCGAGCGCGCCGGCGCTGGCGCCATTTACAACGCGTCCGACGACAGCGAACTCAAAATGGCGGCCTACTTTGACCTTGTGGCAGAGCGCACCGGGCTGCCGCCGCCGCCGCGCATTTCGCGTGCCGAGGCCGGGGTCAGAATAAATCCCGCGCTACTGTCATTCATGAGCGAGTCGCGACGACTGAGTAACGCAAAGATGAAAAAAGAGCTGGGTGTGGTGCTGCGCTATCCTACGGTGTTTGACGGCGTGCCCGAACTGCGCGCGTCCGCTGCGAACGGAAAATCGACATGAAGCCCCTTCTCGTGTTTACCACCATGCCGGACCAGGCCAGCGCCCAAATTCTTGCGGCGTCGCTGGTGGAGCAACGCCTTGCCGCCTGCGTCAATGTGCTGGCGCCCTGCAGTTCGGTATACCGCTGGAAGGGTGGGGTCGAGGCGACGAGCGAGGTGCCGTTGCTGATCAAGACCACCAGCGAGCGCTATCCCATGCTCGAACAGGCCATTCTTGCCGGCCACCCGTTCGAACTTCCGGAAATAATCGCTGTCCCAGTGGAGCACGGCTCACCCGCCTATCTTGACTGGGTTGCCGCCGAGATCCGCCCCATCCCATAACCCCTGAACGCCGAACTCCGAACTCTGAACTCCGAACCCATGTACATCCGTTTTTTCATCACGCTGTTGCTGCTGCTGCTCTCGGCGCTGCCGGCGGCGCAGGCCGCCAACCCGGAGGATTTGCTCGAGCCGGAAAAAGCCTTTCGCTTTTCGGCGCGCGCCCTTGATGCCGCCACGCTGGAGGTTCGCTTCCAGATCGCCGACGGCTATTACATGTATCGCGAGAAGTTTCGTTTCGAGACCGAGCCTGCGACGGTAAAACTGGGCAAACCGGGCTTCCCCGATGGCAAGGTGAAGCAGGACGAATTTTTCGGCCGTGTCGAGACCTATCGCAAAGACCTGGTGTTTCGCATCCCGGTGGAGAGCGGGGCGGCGACGTTCAAGCTGCTGGTCACGTCGCAAGGTTGTGCCGATGTCGGCGTGTGTTATGTGCCACAGACCCAGTCGGCCGATATCAAGCTCGTGGCGGCCAGCAGTGGTGCCGGTGGCGCGCCATCGGGCCTGTTCCCGTCGCGAGGTGACGGCGCGCTTGAGGGCAGGCTTGCCCAGGGCGTGTCCGGCGCACCGGGCATGACCGAGACCGTGCGTCCGGCGGCCGGCAGTGATTTTGAAATCGCCGCACTGTTCCAGTCGGACAGCACGGCCCTCGTGCTGGCGAGTTTTTTCGGCTTCGGCCTGCTGCTCGCGTTCACGCCCTGCATGCTGCCGATGATTCCCATCCTGTCGGGCATCATCGCCGGCGAGGGCCGCGATCTGGGCAAACTGCGCGCGCTGCTGTTGTCGCTTGCCTACGTCATGGGTATGGCGGTGACCTACGCCATTGCCGGTGTTGTCGCCGGCTTCTCCGGCACCATGCTCGCCGCGGCGTTGCAAAACGCCTGGGTGCTGGGCGGGTTTGCGCTGGTGTTTGTGATCCTGTCGCTGTCGATGTTTGGCCTGTATGAACTGCAACTGCCGGGCTTTTTGCGTCACCGCCTGCATGCGCACAATCACAAACTGCAGGGCGGCCGCGTGGTGTCGGTGGTACTGATGGGCGTGCTCTCGGCGGTGGTGATGAGCCCCTGCGTTGCCGCGCCGCTGGCCGGCGCCCTGCTCTACATCGGCCAGACGCGCGACGCCGTCATGGGCGGCAGCGCGCTGTTTGTGATGGCGCTGGGCATGGGCGTGCCGCTGCTGGTGATGGGTGTGTCCGAGGGCGCGCTGCTGCCGCGCGCCGGCGCATGGATGAACGCGGTGAAAAAATTCTTCGGCGTGCTGCTGCTGGCGGTGGCGATCTGGATCGTCTCACCGGTGCTGCCGCCAATGGCGGTGTTGCTGGCCTGGGCGACGCTGCTGATTGCATCGGGCGTGTTGTTGCGCGCTGTTGATCCGCTGCCCGCGCAGGCCGGCAATGCAGGGCGCCTCGGCAAGGCCCTTGGTATGGTCATGCTGCTCGCCGGCGCCGCCATGCTCGCCGGCGCGCTCGCCGGCAGCCGCGATCCGCTGTCGCCGCTGGAAGCCTTTCGCAGCGGCGGCCTCGCCGAGGGCGCACCGGTCAAGTTTGAGCGTGTGACCTCGATCGCCGAGCTTGACGCGCGCCTCGCGGCGGCAGGCAAGCCGGTGATGCTCGATTTTTATGCCGACTGGTGCGTGTCGTGCAAGGAAATGGAGCGCTACACCTTCAGCAAGCCCGAGGTCGGCACGCGTCTCGCCGCTATGCAGTTGCTGCAGGTCGATGTAACGCGCAACACCGACGAGGACAAGGCGCTGTTGAAGCGCTTCAAGTTGTTCGGACCGCCGGGCATCATTTTTTTCGATGCCAAAGGCGGTGAAATACCGGGTCTTCGCGTCGTCGGCTTCCAGTCGGCGGAAAAGTTCGCCAAGACGCTGGACCTCGCGTTGCGCTGAGCAGAATTGAAAAACGCCGTCATTCCCGCGACAGCGGGAATCCACAGGTTTTTCGAATTCAAACCCCATGAAAATGGATCCCCGAGTACACGGGGATGACGAACTGAAGGCTTGTTCAGCGCTTCTCCGGTGCAAGCAGCCTTTACTTCGCCAGCACGTGCTCCACGAGTTGCACCCAATAGCTCGAGCCTATCGGAAGAATCTCATCATTGAAATCGTAGCTCGGGTTGTGCAGCATGCAGCCGCCCTCGCCCGGGCCGTTGCCGATCCAGACGTAGCAGCCGGGGCGCGCCTGCAGCATGAAGGCGAAATCCTCGGCGCCCATGGTCGGTTGCAGGTCGCGCAAGACGTTTTGCGTACCGACCATTTTTTCCAGCACGGTGGCGGCAATTTCGGTTTCACGCACTGAATTGACGGTCGGCGGGTAACGCCGTTCGTAGAGGACCGTGGCGGTCGCCCCGTGCGCGGCGGCGATGCCGCTGGCGATGCGCTTGATGCCGGACTCTACGGCGTCCTGCACACCGGGCTTGAATGCGCGCGCGGTGCCGCGCAGCACCGCTTCGGCGGGAATCGCATTGACCGCTTCACCGGCGTTGAATTGCGTCACGCTGACCACCGCCGCATCGACCGGGCTGACGGTGCGGCTGGCGATGGTCTGCAGCGCCAGCACCACTTCGGCGCCGATGACCACCGGGTCGATGCCGTTGTGCGGCATCGCCGCGTGCGCGCCGCGCCCGCTGATGCGGATTTCGAAGTTGTCCGACGAGGCCATCATCGGACCGGGCATCACCGCGAATTGCCCGACCGCAATGCCGGGCCAGTTGTGCATGCCGAACACCGCTTCGACGGGGAATTTTTCGAACAAGCCTTCCTTGACCATTTCGCGTCCGCCGCCTTCGCCCTCTTCGGCCGGCTGGAAAATGAAATACACGGTGCCGTCGAAGCTCTTGCTTTGCGCCAGGTACCTGGCCGCACCGAGCAGCATTGCGGTGTGGCCGTCATGGCCGCAGGCGTGCATGCGGCCCTCGTTTCTGGATTTGTAGCCGAAACTGTTTTTCTCGTGAATAGGCAGTGCGTCCATGTCGGCGCGCATGCCGATGGCGCGCTTGCCGCTGCCGCAAACCAACTTGCCGACAACGCCGGTTTTGGCGAGGCCCCGGTGCACTTCTACGCCCCAGGAGGCGAGCTTGGCGGCGACCAGGCCCGAGGTGCGCAATTCTTCAAATGCCGTTTCCGGATTGGCATGAATGTCCTGACGGATGGCGCTGATTTCAGCCTGTTGCTGCAGAATTTTCTCGACAATGTGCATGGCGGTCACCGGAGGTGCAGGGGAGCGAAGTTATAATGTTGCCACATCCTTCGGTGTTTCCCCATGCGCGCTCACATTCAGGGCATTGATCACGTCGTCATTGCGGTGCATGACCTTGATCTCGCGGCACAAACCTTTCAACGCCTCGGATTCACGCTGACGCCGCGCGGTTTTCACGATTTCGGCTCGCAAAACCACTGCATCATGTTCGGCGACGATTACATCGAAATTGTTGCCGTGCCCGCCGTGGCGGAGCCGCATGCTTTCAACCAGTACTACACGGATTTCCTCGCGCGTGGCGAGGGACTGGCCGCCACCGTGCCGCGGACCGGCGACGCGGCACGGGCCGCAATGGAGTTGTCCGCAGCGGGGCTCGCGCCCGGCGCGCCGCTCGCCCTGTCGCGCCCGGTTGATATCGGTGGCGTGTCGCATGCTGCGAAATTCAATCTGGTGACCCTGCCGCCGGAAGCAACCCCCGGACACCGCATGTTTGTCTGCGAGCATCTGACGCGCGAGTTGTTGTGGCGTGCGCAGTGGCAGTCGCACGGCAACGGCGCATCACGCCTTGCCGCCGTGGCGATCGTTGATGAGAACCCGGCAAGCGCGGCCCGGCCCTACGAGCGTATTTTCAATACGACCGCCAAGCCGGTTGCCGAAGGACTGGTGGTTGAAACCGGCGACGTGTCGCTTGCCTTTGCCAGCGCCGGCGCATTGGCGAAAAAATTGCCCGGGGTGTGGATTTCCGGCAGGCCGGAGCCGGTGGCGGCGGCCTTGTTCATTCATGTCGAAGATCGGGACGCAGCGGAACAGGTCTTGCGGCGTGGCGGATTTGATTGCCTGCGCCTGCCCGATGGGTCGGTGGCGGTGGGTGCGACCGAGGCGCATGGTGTGGCGCTGGTATTTGGTTAGATTGCATCGGCTGGAAATGCCCGTCCCTAGGGCATTTCCAGCCGATTCACTGGCTGACTGGCGGCACTTTCCCGGGCAGTTTCGACGCGCGATTGCAGGTTCGGGATGTCGTTCAGAACGGTCTTCCAGACAATTTCCAGATCGACCTTGAAGTAACCGTGCGCCAGAGCGTTGCGCATTTCGTAGCTAAATGCGAGAGGCAGTTCCGGGTGCCTGGCTGAGAATTCGGGGTGGTCCCACTCGATGTTCCGGCTGGCTTCGCCGATCACTTCAAAGTTGCGAATCACCGCATCCTGAACCATCCGGTTTTCGAGAAAGTCCTGCTCGGTCAGACCCTCGGTGTAGTGCCGGATGCGCTCGATGGCTTGCAGTATGTGATCCAGTTAGTCTGGCAGGCGTTGCGGGCCGCGCCTCATACCGGCATGGCTTGGGCCAGCACGGCATCGCGGAATTTCCCGGGCAGGGCCTTGGGTGTGAGCACGTCCACCGACATGCCCGGCAGCACGCGCAACTCGTGCCGGGTCGCCCCGATGTCGAGCCGCGTCGTTTCGGCCGTCGGATCGACCAGAATGTCGAGATCACTGCGCTCGGCGTCAGTGCCCTGCGCAGCAGAACCGACCACGCGGGCGTTGAGCGCGCGATGCGCCACCACCTTGCGGACGGCGTCCCGGTGCAGTCGCACGGCTGCGGATGGTTTCATCGGGCCAACATAGCAAATCGGGGGCGGTTTGGCAAAATGCGGCTGAACGCGAGAACCCCTATGCGCTCAGGCACCGGGTTAGGAAGGGAATTCGAGCGGATCGGAAGGTATTGCACCGTTGGGTGCCGCGGAGTCATGGGTAAAACGTCACAGGCGCACTTGCACGCGCCCCTCAGGCAGTAGAAATCGCGCAGTCGCTGCCATAACTTGTTCCCAGTCAGCGGCGCAGTGTGCCTCAGCAATTACGCCCGCAAGCTTCATCGTCCATTCGCCGCGTTCACGGGCTGGTCACCAAGAGCCCGACTGTGGCGCTTGCCCACGCACTAGCTTTTTTTCAGCGCCCTCGCCGCATCCAGCGCGAAGTAAGTGAGGATGCCGTCCGCCCCCGCGCGTTTAAACGCGATCAGGCTTTCCATCATGCACTTGGGCTCGTCCAGCCAGCCGTTTTGCGCGGCGGCTTTGAGCATCGCGTATTCGCCGCTGACTTGATAGACGTAGGTCGGCGCCTTGAATTCGTCCTTCACGCGACGCAGGATGTCGAGGTAGGGCATGCCCGGTTTGACCATCACCATGTCGGCGCCCTCTTGCAGGTCGAGGCCGACTTCCCACAGCGCTTCGTCGGCGTTGGCCGGGTCCATCTGGTAAGTCATCTTGTTGCTCTTGCCGAGGTTGGCCGCCGAACCCACGGCGTCGCGGAAGGGGCCGTAAAAGGCCGATGCGTATTTGGCCGAGTAGGCCATGATGCGCGTATAGATGAATTTTTTGGCGTCGAGCTGGGCGCGGATGCGGCCGATGCGGCCGTCCATCATGTCCGAGGGCGCAACGATATCGACGCCCGCCTGCGCCTGTGTGAGCGCCTGCTTTTCGAGTATGGCGAGGGTGTCGTCGTTGAGGATGTAGCCGGTTTCATCAATGACGCCGTCCTGGCCGTGGCTGGTGTAGGGATCGAGCGCGACGTCGCACATCACGCCCAGTTCGGGAAATTCCTTTTTCAGCGCCTTGACCACGCGCGGCACCAGCCCCTTGTTGTTGATGGCTTCGCGCCCGTCCAGAGTCTTCAGCCTGGCGTCGATAACCGGAAACAAGGCGAGTACCGGCACGCCCAGCTTGAGGCAGGTTTCGGCCACGGGCAGCAACTTATCGAGGGTGTAGCGCTCGACGCCGGGCATGGATGGCACCGGCTGGGTTTTTTTCGATCCCTCCATGACGAACACCGGATAAATGAGGTCGTTCGTAGTGAGCACATGCTCTCGCATAAGCCGGCGCGAAAAGTCATCTCGACGCATACGCCGCATGCGCACACCGGGAAAGCTGCCGTAGGTTTTCATTGCGTCGGTTTCTCCTGCGGTATCAATAAATTAACAAACTGTTACGAATTCAAAAGAATGCCGCCTGAAACTTTTTGACTGATTCCAACTCATACGTACGGACGGTTTCGATCGTCCCCCGCTTCACCTCCCTGAGCGGGTGCCTTAATCCTGTTAAGGCGTTTTGCCCCCGGGCTTACTCCCCTTTGCCCGGGGTTTTTTATTTCAGGCCCCGGACGTACCCCCCTTGTACGTCCGGGGCCTTGTTTTGGTGGTGGCGGCACGGATTTCCTCGCGCACCTCGCGTTTTTGCTCCGCTGTGGTCATGGACACATTCGGCAGCCAGCCGGCGAGCACCGCCTCGGCTTCGTCAATGCCGGTTTTTTTGGTGCTCGAAAACAACTGCGCCGAAAACAGCGGCGAGGATTTTGCCAGTGCGGCCTGCACTTCGCGCAGCGTTTGCCGGCCCTGGTTGGGGGTCAGCTTGTCGGATTTGGTCAGCAGCACATGCACCGGTTTGCCGGTGGGAATAAACCAGTCGAGCATCAGGATATCGAGATCGGTGAGCGGGCGCCGCACGTCCATCATCAGCGCGAGGCCGCACAACTGGTCGCGCGTGGTGAGATAAAACTCCAGCAGGCCCTGCCAGTGCGCACGCACGGTATGGGGCACCTTGGCGTAACCGTAGCCTGGCAGGTCAACCAGGTAGTCACCGGTCGCCATGCGGAAAAAATTGATCAGTTGCGTGCGGCCCGGCGTTTTGCTGACAAAGGCGAGGCGGTTGTGGTTGGCGAGGGCGTTGATGGCGCTCGACTTACCCGCGTTGGAGCGGCCGGCGAAGGCGATTTCCAGGCCGGCGTGCGGCGGCAGGTCGGTCAGTTCCTGCGCCGACTGGATAAACGTGAGATTTTGGAACAATGGCATGGGGGGTTGCTGCAAAGGCGCGCGCAAGGGCGCGGCGGCGGGGACTCTGGATGCCAGAATATGGCCTAAAAACACTGCATTAAGATAGAATACCAGCTTTTCGGAACAAGCCTTTCTGCGGCGGCGCATGCCACTGGCGGCAGGGCGATGCGGGAGTAAAAGGGGGAGCCCTTTCCCGACCCATTTTCAGGAGTCTGCATGAAACTCGGCATGAAATTTGTCCTGGCCCTGTCTGCCGTCATCGCTGGCGCCGGTTTTTCTGCGGCCATGGCTGCCGATGCGCCCGCCAAAGCCGCCCCGGCCAAACCCGACGCGGGCAAGGGGCAGACCATCGCCACCCAGGTCTGCGCTGCCTGCCACGGTGCCGACGGCAACAGCAGCATCACCGCCAATCCCAAACTTGCCGGTCAGATTCCCGAGTACACCGTCAAGCAACTCATCAATTTCAAGCCTGCCGCGGGCAAGAAGGCGGAGCGCGAAAATGCAGTCATGGCCGGCATGGTTGCGACACTGAGCCCGGATGACATGAAAAACATCGCCGCCTATTACGCCAGCCAGAAGCCCAAGGAAGGCGCCGCGCGCAACAAGGACCTCGTCACGCTGGGCCAGAAAATCTGGCGCGGCGGCATTGCTGAAAAAGGTGTTGCCGCGTGCGCGTCATGCCATGGTGCCAATGGCGCCGGCGTGCCCTCGCAGTATCCGCGTATGGCCGGCCAGCACGCCGAGTACACCGAAGTGCAAATGAAAGCCTGGCGCGCGGAAACACGTGGCAACGACCCGGTGAAAATGATGCGCACCATTGCGGCCAAGCTGTCGGACAAGGAAATTCTCGCCGTATCCGATTACATCGCCGGCCTGCGCTGAGCGCGCATCACCGTCACGCATCACCGTCACGCATCACCGTCAATATGGTGATGCAATAAAAAGGGCGGCCCGGCCGCCCTTTTCTTTTGCGTCTGACGATGGTCCCCTTGCCGCGACGGTGCGCACTGCCTGCGGTGATACTATGATTGCCTTGATGCGTCCCCTCACGCGCTGTTATAAGCGCACGGAATAAAGCAACCGACCCGGCTGTTTGCCTCAATGGAAACCGCACGCACCATGGATCCCGAAATCGCGCAGCACATCCCGCGCCTGCGCCGTTATGCACGCGCGCTGGTGGGTGATCGTTATCGCGCCGACGACCTGGTGCAGGACACGCTGGAGCGCGCCTGCCGCAAATTCCATTTGTGGCGCCAGGGCAGCGATTTGCGCGCCTGGCTGTTCACGGTGATGCACAACGTATTCGTCAACCAGGTGCGCGCGCGCCGACTCGAGCTGGAGGAGTTCGACGACGCGCCGGCGCCGCCGACGCAGATGGAGCGCATCGACTTGCTCGACATCGAAAAAGCGCTGGCGCGCCTCCCGGTCGAGCAGCGCGAGGTGATCCTGCTCGTCGGCATAGAGCAAATGGGATATGCAGAAGTGGCAAAAGCACTGGATGTGCCGATTGGTACCGTGATGTCGCGGCTGTCGCGGGCGCGCGAACGCCTGCGCGCGCTGTTGTCCGGCGCGGGCGATGCCGATATGCCGGGTACCGGTTTGAAAGTGGTGAAATGAACGAAGAGCAATTACACGCCTACGCTGACGGTCTGCTCGACCGCGAGACCCGCGCGGGCGTCGAGGCGGCGCTCGCCGCCAGTCCGGCCGACGCCGCGCGCGTGCAGTCATGGATGCGACAGAACGAATTGCTGCGCGCCAGTTTCGATCCGGTGCTGCTCGAGCCGGTGCCCGACCGGCTGCGCCTGCTGCGCATCCGCCGCGCCTGGCTGCCCTACGCCATGGCCGCGGTGTGGGTGGTGCTGGGCGTCGCCATCGGTGTCGGCGGTTCCGCGCTGCTGCGTGATCGTGACGCCGCCGCCTCCGCTTCGCTGGCGCGTCGCGCGGCCATGGCGCACGCCGTGTACTCCCCCGAGGTGCGCCATCCGGTAGAGGTCGGCGCCGCAGAACAGGACCATCTGGTGCGCTGGCTGTCCAAGCGTCTGGGGTCCGACCTCAAGGCGCCGCTGCTGCAGGCGCTCGGTTACGAACTGGTGGGCGGCAGGCTGCTGCCCGGCGAGAACGGACCGGTGGCGCATTTCATGTACCAGGACGGCCGCGGCCAGCGCCTGACGCTGTACGTCTCGTCACGCAAGGGCGACCCGCGCGACACGGCGTTTCGCTTCAGCCAGGAAGGCCGCGTCGCGGTGTTTTACTGGATCGACGGCAAGCTCGGCTATGCGCTGTCGAGTGAACTAGACAAGGCGGTGCTGCTCAAGGTGGCGACTTCGGTCTATCAACAGTTGAACCCGTAATCGTTCCCGGCCCGTCAAGCCGGCCGGCGCGCTGCCATCACGCGTAAACGCCGGCCGGATTTGTAAGGAATCCGGCCGCCGCAACGACTCGTATACCATCAACACACACTTCCTGGAGCAGTCCATGCTGATCAAGCGCCCGAACGATATCCTGCCCTCCGACATCACCGACCTGAAGTTCTATCAGCGGCGGCGCGAGTTCATGAAACTGGCGGCGGCCGGGTCCATACTCGGCGCCTCTTCCCTGCTGCCGCCCGAAGCCGGCGCGCAGACTGCGGGCCTCGCCAAGCTCAACGCGGCGAAAAGCCCGCTGAGCACAGTGGAAGCGCCAACCGCGTACAAGCACGTCGTCAGCTACAATAATTTTTACGAGTTTGGCACCGACAAGGCCGACCCCGCCGTGCACGCCAAGAACCTCAAACTCAAGCCCTGGACCGTGGTGGTCGAGGGCGAAGTGAAGAAGCCGCGCACGCTCGGTATCGAGGAATTGCTGAAGCTTTCACTCGAGGAGCGCGTCTATCGCATGCGTTGCGTCGAGGCCTGGTCGATGGTGATCCCGTGGATAGGCTTCGAGTTCAACCAGATCGCCAAACTGGTCGAGCCCACCGCCAACGCCAAGTTCGTCGAGTTCGTCACCGCCTACCAGCCCGAGGTCATGAACGGCGTGCGCCTGCCGGTGCTCGAGTGGCCTTATGTGGAGGCCTTGCGTATCGACGAGGCCATGCATCCGCTCACCATCATGTCGGTCGGCCTTTATGGCGAGGTGCTGCCCAACCAGAACGGCGCGCCGGTTCGCCTGGTGGTGCCATGGAAGTACGGTTTCAAGTCGGGCAAGTCCATCGTACGCATCCGCTTTGTCGAAAAGCAGCCGAAGACCGCCTGGGAAAAAGCCGGCCCCAACGAATATGGTTTTTACTCGAACGTCAATCCGGATGTTGACCATCCGCGCTGGACGCAAAAACGCGAGCGCCGCATTCCCGATTTCTTCGCGTCAAAACAGACGCAGTTGTTCAACGGCTACGGTGACCAGGTGGCGAAGCTGTACGCCGGCATGGACTTGAAGAAGTTTTTCTGAAGGTGACGGCTGGTTTGCGAGCGGTTCTCGCGCCATGCAATTGAGTCCGGCAAAGCTCACCATACTCAAAGTCGCGGTGTTCGCGCTGGCGCTGGTGCCGCTGGCGCGGCTGGTGGCGGGGGCGCTGGTCTTTCCGGAATGGCTGGGCGCCAACCCGGCCGAGTTCATCACGCGCGCGACCGGTGACTGGACGCTGCGCTTTTTGCTCATCACGCTGGCGGTGACGCCGCTGCGCAAACTCACCGGCTGGGGCTGGCTGCTCAGGTTCAGGCGCATGCTCGGCTTGTTCACGTTTTTCTACGGCGTGGTGCACCTGGCGAGTTATGTGTCCTTCGACCATGTGTTCGAGCTTGGCGAGATCATCAAGGACATCATCAAGCGCCCCTTCATCACCGTCGGCTTCGGCGCGCTGCTGCTGATGCTGCCCCTTGCCGTCACCTCGACCAACGCCATGGTGCGCCGCCTCGGCGCCGCGCGCTGGCTCAAGCTGCACCGGCTCATCTACGTCATCGGTCCGCTGGGGGTGCTGCACTTCTGGTGGATGGTCAAGCGCGACCTGACCGAGCCGGTCATTTACGCGCTGATTCTTGCGCTGCTACTCGGTTACCGGCTGGTGGTGAAGCTGCGCGAGTCGTGCGCCGCGCCTGCAACTGTGGCGCGCAAACCCGCGTAAGGCCCGGCGCACCCCGGCAAGACCGGCTCCCGCCGCCATCTCCATCGCAGGCAATCGTCTGGAAACCCGCGCCTGGCAGGGGTTTCCGGCATATGCGCGTCGCGTGTGCCAACGCCGACCGCTTACCTCTACGGCTTAGTCTGCGGCGTCAGTGGCCGCCTCGCCGCCGCCGCTGTGGGTTTGTTTTGTCTCCAGCCCTTGCTGCAGGCGCTCGAAGTAAATGTAAATCACCGGCGTGATGTAGAGCGTCAGGAACTGCGACACGATCAGTCCGCCGACCACCGCCAGACCCAGTGGCTGGCGTGCATCGGCACCCGCGCCGATGGCCATGGCGATGGGCAGCGTGCCGAACAGCGCGGCAAAGGTGGTCATCATGATCGGCCGGAAACGGATGATGCAGGCCTCGTGGATGGCTTCGCGCGCGCTCTTGCCCTCGTTGCGCCGGGCCTCGACGGCGAAGTCGATCATGATGATGGCGTTCTTCTTGACGATGCCGATCAGCATGATGATGCCGACAAAGGCATACATGTTGAGCTCCATGCCGAAGGCCCACAGTGTCAGCAGTGCGCCGAGGCCGGCGGTGGGCAGCCCGGACAGGATGGTGATCGGATGGATGAAGCTCTCGTAGAGGATGCCCAGTACGAGGTAGATGACGAAAATCGCCACTATCAGCAGAATGCCCATGCCGGCAAGCGAACTCTGGAAGGCCTGCGCCGTACCCTGGTACTTGCCGGTGATGGTGGCCGGCACCTGCATTTCACCGACGGCCTTGTCGACCACGGTAATGGCCTCGGACAGCGACAGCCCGGGCCGCAGGTCGAAGGCGAGCGTGACCGAGGGCAACTGGCCGGCGTGGGTCACCGACAGCGGACCGACACCGAAACTCAACTTCGCCACCGAAGTTAGCGGCACCAGCACGCCGGTGGTGGAGCGGATATAGAGCATGTTCAGCGCCGAGGGGTCGCGCTGGTACTTCGGATCGAGCTCGAGGATGACCCAGTAGTTGTTGGTCGCGGTGTAGATGTTCGACACCTGCTTCGAACCGAAGGCGAGATTGAGCGCCGAGGAAATCTGTTGCGGCGTGACGCCGACCGATGACGCCTTCTCGCGGTCGATCTCGACCGTAACCTGCGGGCGCGTGATCTGCAGGTCGGTGGTGACATCGACCAGTTCGGGCAGCGTTCGCAGTTTGGCCTCGATCAGCGGCGCCCAGCGGTACAACTGCTCGGTGCTCGCCCCCTGCAGCACGTACTGGTAGGGACTCTTGGTCAACGAACCGCCGATGCGGATGACGGGCACGTTTTGCACGAACACCTTGACGCCGACCACGCTTTGCAATTTTGGCCGCAGGCCGCGCACCACTTCGTCGGCCGGTTTGCGTTTGCCGAAGGGCTTGAGCGCGATGGTGGCGCGGCCGACGTTGAGCGAGGGATTGAAGGGGCTCGAACCGATGAAGCCCATCGCCGCCTCCACGTTCGGATCGGCGTTGATGATGTCGAGCACCTTGCGCTCGGCCTCGGCCATGGCCTCGAACGAAATATCCTGCGGTCCCTCGATGAAGGCGAACAACTGCCCGCTGTCGTCGTTGGGCAGGAAGCCCTTGGGCATGCGCATGAACAGCGCCACGGTTGCGATGACGATGATCAGGAACACGATCATGACGGTGCGTGCATGGTCCATCGACCAGACGAGGGTACGGTCGTAGGCGTTGCGGCAGGCGTCGAACATGCGCTCGGTCAGCATGAACAGCCGGCCGTGCTTCTCCTCGCTGTGCGGTTTGAGTATGCGGCTGCACATCATCGGCGTCAGCGTCAGCGACACGAAGCACGAGATGAGCACGGCGATGATGATGACCACGGCGAACTCGTACAGCAGGCGCCCGAGGATGCCGCTCATGAACAGCACCGGGATGAACACCGCAATCAGCGAAATGGTCATTGACACGATGGTGAAGGAGATTTCCTTCGATCCATCCAGGGTTGCCTGCAGCGGCGATTTGCCCATCTCGATGTGGCGTGAAATGTTCTCGAGCATGACGATCGCGTCGTCAACGACAAAGCCCACGCACAGCGTCAACGCCATCAGCGACAGGTTGTCGAGGCTGAAGTTGAACGAATACATCAGCGCAAAGGTGCCGACGATGGAAATGGGCAGGGCGATGCTGGGAATGAGGGTGGCGCGGATGCTGCGCAGGAACACGAAAATCACGCCCACCACCAGGCCGAGGGCCACGAGCAGCGTGAATTCGACATCCTCGACCGAGTTGCGGATGGTGATGGAGCGGTCGTAGAGAATGTCGATGTCGATGCCCGCCGGCACTTCGGTGCGGAAGGTCGGCAGCAGTTGCCGGATTTTGTCGACGACCTCGATGGTGTTGGTGCCCGGCTGGCGCAGGATGGAGAGCACGATGCCGCGCTTGCCCTTGGTCCACGCCGCGACCTTGTTGTTCTGCACGCCATCGACGACGGTGCCGACCTCACTCAGCCGGATGGGCGAGCCGTTGCGGTAGGCGACGATAACCGGGCGGTAGGCGTCGGCGGTGAACAACTGGCCGGTCGCCTGCACCGCATAGACCTGGTTGGCGCCGGAGAGCGTGCCGGTGGGCAGGTTGACGTTGGCGTTGGCCACCGCGGTTTCGACCTCGTTGATGCCGATGCCGCGCGAGGCGAGCGCGCTCGGGTCCACCTGCACCCGCACCGCGTACTTCTGCTGCCCCTGCACCTGCACCTGCGCCACGCCGTTGATGGTGGAGATGCGCTGCGCCAGCACCGTCTCGGCGTACTCGTTCACGGTCGAGAGCGGCAGCGTGTCCGAGGTCAGCGTCAGGAAGAAAATCGGCGCGTCCGCAGGGTTGACCTTGCGGAACGAGGGCGGCGAGGCCATGTTGGTGGGCAACTGGCGCGCCGTCGCGGCGATGGCCGAGTTCACGTCCTGTGCCGCCGCGTCGATGTCGCGCTCGAGCGAGAACTGCATGGTGATGCTGGTGATACCCTGGCTGCTGATCGAGGTCATCGAATCGATGCCGGCGATGGTCGAGAACTGCTTCTCGAGCACGGTGGCGACGGCCGAGGCCATGGTTTCGGGGTTTGCGCCGGACAATTCGGCGGTGACCTGGATGGTGGGGAAGTCAACGTTGGGCAGCGACGATACCGGCAGTTTTTTGAAGCCGGCGATGCCGAATACGACAATGCCCAGCATGACCAGCACGGTCATCACCGGACGGCGGATAAACAGTTCCGAAATATTCGCGCCCATCAGTCCTTACCTTTGTCCGCAATTCAGTGTGCCGCCCTGAAGCCAAAGCCCGGGGCGGCCGGCGGAATGGCGCCGGCTCAGGATTTGGCCACTGCCCCGGTGCTTATCTTCACCCCGGGGGCAAGCCGCAACTGCCCGCGGGTGACCACTTGTTCGCCGTTCTGCAGGCCCTTGGCGATGATCAGCCGGTCGCCGTCTGCACGCTCCACCGTCACTTTGCGCACCTCGGTGGTCATGTCGGGCTTGACCACAAACACGAAGCGTCCGTCCGGACCCGTCTGCACCGCCTGTGCCGGCACCATCAGCGCGTCTTTTTGCTCGTAGAGCGTAAGGCTGACGTTGACGAACTGGCCCGGCCACAGGCCTTTGTCGTTGTTGGGGAAGCGCGCGCGCAGCTTGATGGTGCCGGTGCTCGCATCGACGGCGTTATCGACAAAGATCAGCGTGCCCGAAGCGGGCGCCCTGCCGGCGGCGTTCGGCGGCGAGGCCTCGACGGCAAGCGCCTTCTTGCCCATGTGGGTGCGCAGCATCGAGAGACTTTGCTCCGGTACCGCGAAGCTGACATAGATCGGCTTGACCTGGTTGAGCACCACCAGCGCATTGGTGTCGTTAGCCTTGATGAGGTTGCCCATCTGGATCTGGATCTTGCCGGTGTAGGCGTCGATGGGCGAACGGATGGTGCAGTACTCGAGATTGAGTCTGGCGTTGTCGATGGCGGCCTTGCTCGACTGGGCCACCGCTTCGGCCGCATCGGCGTTGGTACGGATCTGCGCGTAGGCCTCTTTCGACACGAAATTCTTTTGCAGCAATTCCTGGTAGCGCTTTTCCTGCGAGCGTGTCTGGTCGCGCTGCGCGGCGTCGCGCAGGTGATTGGCCTCGACCTGGCGCAGCGTCGCCTCGTACGGGCGCGGGTCTATCCGGAACAGGACGCCGCCCTTGCGCACCTCGTCGCCCTCCTTGAATCCGACCTCGATGATCTGGCCGTCCACACGCGCCTTCACGCTGACGGTGGACAAGGCCTCGACGTTGCCAATCGCCTGCAGCTTGAACGGGACGTTCTCCTGCGTGACTGCGGCAACCGACACCGGCACCACGCCCGAACCCTTGCCGGCGCCGCCCTTGGCCGCACCGGCTTTGCCGGAATCGCCTTTTCCAACTTGGGCAGCGCCGCCCGCAGGCTGCGCAGTGTTGGCCTTGGCTTCGAGCGCGCTTTTGGGCGGGCCCATGTAGACATAGAGTCCGCCGCCGGCGATGGCGATTGCCAGCAGGCTGAACAATATCGCGCGCTTGGCGCTCATAAACGGCTTTTCGGATGACGTGGAAATAATCGGATCGTTCATGGATGCTGTTCGCTGATAGTCCTGCTGTGATTGCCGCGTTTGCGCCTCGATTACTGGCTGCGCCACGGTCCGCCTGCGACGCCGGCTTTACCCGGATCAAGGGTCGTAAATTTACGGTAAAAGTCGTTCTAAAGCAAAGAGCTCCTCGGGTTTCTCGCGGGCACGAATCTGGTGCGCCTGTGCACCATCAACCATCACTTCGGCGGCGCGGCTGCGGCTGTTGTAATTGGAACTCATGCTCATGCCATAAGCGCCCGCAGACAAGACGGCGAGCAGGTCTCCCTCGGCCAGCGGCAACCGCCGTTCGCGTCCCAGCCAGTCGCCTGTTTCACACACCGGACCGACGATATCGTAGGTTTTCGCCTCCGCCTCGCGCCGGTTGACGGCAATGATGTCGTGCCATGCCTGATAGAGCGCCGGGCGCATTAAATCGTTCATGGCGGCATCGACCACGGCGAAATTTTTCTCGCTGTTGTGCTTGAGGTATTCGACCCGCGTCAGCAGCAGGCCGGCGTTGCCGACGAGGTGGCGGCCCGGCTCAAACATGATTTTCTGCCTGCGGCCGGCAAGGCGCGCAAACAGCGGCGCGAGGTAATCACCTACGGCGGGCGGGGTTTCGTCCTGATAACGGATGCCAAGGCCGCCGCCAAGGTCGATGTGTTCGAGCACGATGCCGCCCGCCTCGAGTTCATCCACAAGCTGCAAGACCTTGTCGAGGGCGGCAATGAACGGCGCGGTTTCCGTCAGTTGCGAGCCGATGTGGCAGTCGATGCCGACGACGGTCAGATTGGGCATGGCGGCGGCTTTTCGATAGAGCTGTGCCGCAGTGCCGAACTCGATGCCGAACTTGTTCTCCTTCAGTCCGGTGGAAATGTAAGGGTGGGTTTTCGGATCGACATCCGGGTTGACGCGCAGTGACACGCGCGCCTTGCGCCCGGCAGCGCCCGCCACCGCGTTGAGGCGCACGAGCTCGCTCTCGGATTCGACATTGAAGCAAAGGATGCCGGCCTCGAGCGCGCGGTGCATCTCTGCCACCGTTTTGCCGACACCGGAGAAGACGACCTTGCCGGGGTCGCCGCCGGCGGCCAGCACGCGCTCGAGTTCGCCGCCGGACACGATGTCAAAGCCGGCGCCGGCGCGGGCGAACAGGTTGAGTATGGCCAGGTTGGAATTGGCCTTCATGGCATAGCACACCAGTGTATCGGGCCGGCCGTGCCCGCCGCAGGCCTGCTGGAAGTCGGCGAGGGCGGTCTCCAGTGCGCTTCGCGAATAGACAAAACAAGGCGTGCCGAAGCGGCTTGCGATATCCTCGAGGGCGACCGACTCCGCATGCAGCCGGCCGGCGCGATAGGCAAATACGGACATCAGCGCGCGCCTGGTTGTCTGGTGTCGGCAGCAGCCGGGGTTCCCGGTGGCGGCAGGTAAAGCGGGCCCTTGGTGCCGCAGGCTTGCAGCGCAAGCGCGGTGAGCAGGGCGGCAATGATTACAGAGGCGCGGAACATGGCGGCAGGCTTCTTTTTAAAACGAAAATGTTAGCACGATGACAGAGAGCGAATTCAACCTTCTTGCCGACGCGGTGCTCGAGCGCCTCGACGCCGCGCTGGAGGCGAGCGGGGTCGACCTCGACTGGGAACTCAAAGCCGGCGGGGTGCTCGAGATCGAGCTTGCCGACGGCAGCAAGATCATCGTCAACCGCCATGGCATCGCGCGCGAAATCTGGGTTGCGGCGAAGTCGGGCGGTTTCCACTACCGCTATGACGATGTTGCCGGGGACTGGGTCAATACGCGCGACGGAGAAGCCTTGTTTGCGGCGCTGGAGAGGGTGCTCAGCCTGCAGGCGGGGGAGCCGGTCGCGCTCGGCTGATCGCCGACTGCGCCTCAGAACAACTGGTTTTTGACCTCGTCCGAGGGTTTTATCCCGGCAGGGGCCGTGGCGCCCTCGGGTGGCGGCAGGCTTTCGCGGTAAAAGAATTCACTGATCCTGCCCTCCGCGGCCTGCATGCCCGATTCATTGACCCTGGCGCTGACCACGCCCTCGGGCGGGCTGGCCGGCAACTCGGGTACGCCGGCGAGGGCTTTGCTCATGTAGTTGATCCACATCGGCAGCGCCGCCGAGCCGCCGGTTTCGTTGTTGCCGAGTTTTTTCGGCTGGTCGAAACCGATCCAGGCCACACCCACCAGGCCGGGTTGGTAGCCGTTGAACCAGGCATCGATAAAATCGTTGGTGGTCCCGGTCTTGCCGGCGAGGTCGGTGCGCTTGAGGGTCGCCGAGGCGCGCGCGGCGGTGCCGTAGCGCGTGACATCACGCAGCATGCTGTCCATGACAAAGGCGTTGCGTGCATCAATCACGCGCAGGGCCTCGCCACCGGCTTTTTGCGGTTGCGCCTGTGCCAGCACGTTGCCGCGGTCATCGACGATGCGTGACACGATGTAAGGCTCGATGCGGTAACCGGTGTTGGCGAAAATGCTGTAACCGCGGGCCATTTGCCACAACGTCACCGAGCCGGCGCCAAGGGCCATGGTGAGGTAGGGCGGGTGGCGCTCGGCGTCAAAGCCGAAGCGCGTGACGTAGTCCTGCGCGTACTGCGGGCTGATCGCCTGCAGGATGCGGATCGACACCATGTTCTTGGATTTGGCGAGGGCGGTGCGCATGCGCATCGGGCCCTCGTACTTGCCGTCGTAGTTTTTCGGCTCCCAGGTCTGGCCGCCGGTGAGGAAGGGGTCCACCACCACCGGCGCGTCGTTGATGACGGTGGCCGGCGTGAAGCCTTTTTCCAGCGCCGCCGAGTAAATGAAGGGCTTGAACGAGGAGCCGGGCTGACGCCAGGCCTGGGTCACGTGGTTGAACTTGTTGCGGCCGAAATCAAAGCCGCCGACCAGAGCGCGCACCGCGCCGTCCTGCGGATTGACCGCAACGAAGGCCGCCTCGACCTCCGGCAGTTGCAGTATCGACCAGGCGCCTTTTTCATCCTTCTGGATGCGCACGATGGCGCCGCGCTGGATGCGCTTGTTGGGCGCGGCCTTGTCCTCGAGCATGCGCGCGGCGAACTTGAGGCCGTCGCCGGTGATGACATGGGTGTCGCCGCCGCGGCGGTAGACCTTGACCTGCTTGGGGCCGGCTTCGAGCACCAGCACCGCAATGAGGTCGTCGCTGTCGGTCACGTCGGACAGCGCGTCCTCATAGTCCTCGTCAGTAGAGCCGGAGAGCTCGGCGTAGCCCTCGGCGCCGCGGTAGCCATGGCGCTTGTCGTAATCGAGCACGCCGCGGCGCACCGCCTTGTAGGCCGCGTCCTGGTCCGCCCTGGTCAGCGTGGTATAGACGCGAAAGCCCTTGCTGTAGACCTCTTCCGGGTAACGCTCGAACAGCATTTGCCGCACCATTTCGGCCACGTACTCGGCGTGCACGGCAAATTCATTGGCGTCGCGCTTGACGTGGATCGGTACTTTTTGCGCCTCTGCCAGTTGGGCGTCGTTGAGGTGTCCGAGTTCATGCATGCGGCGCAACACATACATCTGGCGCAGCTTGGCGCGCTTCGGGTTGACCACCGGGTTGAAACTCGAGGGTGCCTTGGGCAGGCCGGCCAGCATCGCCGCCTCGTGCGGCAGGATGTCCTTGAGGTTCTTGCCGTAGTAAATCTGGGCCGCCGACGCAAAACCGTAGGCGCGCTGGCCGAGATAAATCTGGTTGATGTAAATCTCCAGGATCTGGTCCTTGGACAGGCTCGCCTCGATCTTGAACGCCAGCATCGCCTCGTAGGCCTTGCGTTTGATGGTTTTTTCGCTCGAGAGGAAAAAATTCCTCGCCACCTGCATGGTGATGGTCGATGCTCCCTGGCGTTTGCCCCCGCCCACCAGATTGGAGTACGCCGCCCGCAACACCCCCAGCGTATCGACGCCGGCATGCTGGTAAAAGCGTTCATCTTCGGCTGCCAGAATGGCTTGTTTCATCACCGCCGGGACTTCGGCGATCTTCACCACCGCGCGCCGTTCTTCGCCGAACTCCCCGATAAGGACGCCATCTGACGAGTAAATACGCAGCGGAACCTTGGGCTGGTAATCGGTCAGCACCGAGATTGACGGCAGGTTCGGATACAGCAACAACAGGACGAAGGCCACCACCGCCGCCCCGACAACGGCCAGGCCGGTGAGCAGCACAAAGGGAAAAGCCAGCAAACGCAACCACATGGGATAGGGGCGGAATTCGGGGGACGGGGAACGCGACATTATAGGGATTCGGCTTGGGCCTGACAAAACAACCGTGAATAATTTACTTTACAGCGCCTAGGCTTGTTGCTAGGATTTAATGTAAATTATACTATTGTGGCCTAAGAGTCCGATTCAAAACGCGATTCAAGATGTGGTTCAGTACCAAGCAGGGTCGCAAAGTTGGTCGAAGCTACGACCACACATGGACAGCAGGATGACGGGCAGGTTCAGTTGTTGAGCCTGCTCGATTTGAGGGGTCGGGAAGGGGTGGGCGGTTTCCTTCGCGGCCGGGGCTTTAAGGCTTTGCATTTGATGTTTTCCGGGGAGAGCTAGCCGTGCAGCTCGATATTTTTACACCGAAGGCGCCGCCTCTGCTGGGGCTGGATATCAGTTCGTCCTCGGTAAAGATGGTTGAACTCGTCGAGGCCGGCAAGGGCCAGCACCGCATCGAGCGTTACGCCATCGAGCCCCTGCCCAAGGACGCCGTCGTTGACGGCAACATCGCCAACCTTGAAGCTGTGACCGAGACGGTCAAGCGCGCCTGGAAAAAAATGGCCACGCGCACCAAGAACGTCGCCATGGCCCTGCCCACCGCCGCCGTCATCACCAAAAAGATCATCGTGCCGGCCGGCCTGCGCGAAGAAGAGCTCGAGGTGCAGGTCGAGACCGAGGCCAACCAGTACATTCCGTTCGCGCTCGAAGAGGTGAACCTGGATTTTCAGGTGGTCGGCCCGGCCCCTTCCTCGGCCGAGGAAGTCGAAGTGCTGATCGCCGCCAGCCGCAAGGAAAAAGTCGAGGACCGCGTGGCCGTGGCCGAGGCTTCCGGCCTCAAGGCGCTGGTCATGGACGTCGAATCCTTTGCCATGCAGGCGGCGTTCGAGCTCATCGCCAAGCAGCTTCCGGGCGAGGGCAAGGACCAGAACGTCGCGCTCGTGGACATCGGCGCCAACGTCACCAATATCACCGTGCTGCGCAACGACCAGTCGGTGTACACGCGCGAGCAGGCCTTTGGCGGCAGCCAGTTGACGCAGGACATCATGCGCCAGTACGGCATGAGCCTGGAAGAGGCCGAGAACGCCAAACGCAGCGGCGGCCTGCCGGACAATTTCGAGGCCGAGGTGCTGCGCCCGTTCATGGAAAACGTCGCGCTCGAGATCCAGCGCGCGATGCAGTTCTTTTTCACCTCGACCCAGTACAACACCATCGAGCACATCCTGCTCACCGGCGGTTCGGCGGTCATCCCCGGTCTTGAAGACGTGGTCTCCACGCGCACCCAGGTCAATACCCTGGTCGCCAACCCGTTCGCCAACATGGCCGTTTCGCCGCGCATCCAGTTGAAAAGGTTGCTCACAGAAGCGCCGTCGCTGATGATCGCCTGCGGCCTCGCCATCCGGAGGTTCGACCCGTGATCCGCGTAAACCTACTGCCCCACCGCGAGGAACGGCGCAAGGCCCAGCGCAAGCAACTGGGCATCCTCGCCGGCATGGTCGCCGCGCTTGGCATCGCCATCGTCGTGCTGGTGCACGGCGTCATCGCCGGTTATATCGCCATCCAGACCGAACGCAACGAGTTCCTGAAAAAGGAAAACGCCAAACTCGACAAGGACATCACCGACATCAAGAAGCTGAAGGACGAGATCGCCGCGTTGCTGTCGCGCAAGCAGGTCATCGAGCGGCTGCAGGCCGAGCGTAGCCAGTCGGTCAACCTGCTCGAGCAACTGGTGCGCCAGGTTCCCGACGGCGTCTATCTCAAGTCGGTGAAACAGACCGGATTGCGCGTCCTGTTGACCGGCTATGCCCAGTCCAATGCGCGTGTTTCGACGCTGATGCGTAATTTTGGCTCCTCGCCCTATCTCGAGAATCCCGACCTGGTCGAGATCCGTTCCTCGTCCGTCAACAACAAGCGCATCTCCGAGTTCATCATGAATGTGAGCATCAAGCGGCCGCAACTCGAGGACGCCAGCAAGGCGGCCAAGGCGGCACCGGCTGCGGCGAAAAAGGGCTGAGCGATGAACCAGTTACTCGAACAGTTCAAGTTTCTCAACCCCAAGGACCCGGGCAGCTGGCCGCCCCTGCCCAAGGCGGTTGCGCTGATATTGCTGCTGGTTGGCATTGTCGTCGGCGGCTATTTTGGCGATTGGGTCACCCAGCTCGAGGAACTCGAAGCCGGCGCGCAGGCCGAGGTCAAGCTCAAGGACGAATACGTCAAGAAAAAGCAGCAGTCGGTCAATCTCGACCTCTACCAGCAGCAGTTGCGCGAGATCGACAGTTCCTTTGGCGCGCTGCTCAAGCAGTTACCCAACCGTTCGCAAATGGATGCATTGCTGGTTGACATCAACCAGGCCGGCCTCGGTCGCGGACTGCAGTTCGAGCTGTTCAAGCCGGCCTCGTCCGAATCGGCCAAGGATTTCTACGCCGAGTTGCCGATCTCGATCAGGGTCACCGGCAGTTACCATGACATGGGCGCCTTTGCCAGCGACATCGGCCAGTTGTCGCGCATCGTCACGCTCAACGACATGACGCTGACCGCGGCAAAAGACAACACCCTGATCATGGATGCAACGGCCAAAACCTTCCGCTATCTTGACGACGAAGAAGTGGCGCGGCAGCGCAGGGCGTCGGCACCCAAAGCGGCGGCGAAAAAATGAGAAAGCTCGCGCCCGTCCTGATGGTCGTACCCGCGGTCTTTCTGCTCGCCGCATGCGGTGGCGGCGAGTTTGCCGATTTGAAGGAAGAACTCAAGCTCCTGTCCAAGGACTTGCGCGGCAAGATCGATGCGCTGCCGGTGGTCAAGCCCTACGAGCCGGTTCCGTACGCGAGTTTTGACATTCCCGATCCCTTCGGCCCGGCCAAGATTGAACTGGTCACCAAGACCGCGGCCTCGGCGGCGCCCAAGGGGCTGCAGCCCGACCTCAACCGGGCGAAAGAGCCGCTCGAGGCCTTCCCACTTGAATCCATGCGCATGGTCGGCGTGATCCAGCAGCCGAAAATCAATTTCGGGCTGATCAAGGCGGATGCCAGCGTCTATCGCGTCAAGATCGGCAATTACATGGGACAGAATTTCGGCATCATCACCAACATCGGGGATAACCAGATCGTGTTGCGCGAACTGGTCCAGGATGCGGGCGGCGATTGGACAGAACGGCAAAGCACGCTACAGCTCGTAGAATCGGGCGGAGGTGGAAGATGAAGATGACATACCGCAGCTTTATGACAACCGCGCTGATGGCGCTGACGTGGTTCGCCCCCGGGGCCCACGCACAGTCGAACAGCATCGACGCATTCAACGTTTCGCAGCAGGGCGGACGCATCATCGTGCGCGTTACGCTGAGGGAGCCGCTCAAAGCCCCGCCTGCGAGCTTTACCGTGGCCAATCCGGCGCGCATCGCCTTCGACTTTCCGGGCACCACCAACGCACTTGGCCGCAACGCGCAGAACATCGGCGAGAGCGAGCTGCGCAGCATGAACATGGTGCAGTCGGGCGACCGCACGCGCATGGTGCTCAACCTGCGCAACATGGTCAGCTACGACACGCAGATCGAGGGCAAGACCATGCTGGTGACGATGACGCCCAACGCCTCGACGGTGAAGCCCGGCACGGCGACCGTGTCGCACTTTGCCGAAGCCAGGAACGACGGCAAGCACAACCTGCGCGACGTCGATTTCCGCCGCGGCAAGGGCGGTGAGGGACGTCTCGTAATCGAGCTGTCCGACACCACCACCGGCATCGACATCCGCCAGCAGGGCCAGAGCCTGATCGTCGATTTTCTCAAGACCAACCTCCCCGATGCGCTGAGGAAGCGACTCGACGTGGTCGACTTCGCCACGCCGGTGCAGAGCATCAACATTTTCCCGCAGGGCGAGAACGTACGCATGGTGATCGAGCCCAAGGGCTTGTGGGAGCACAACGCCTACCAGACCGACACCCAGTTCGTGGTCGAGGTCAAGCCGGTGCAGTACGACCCCAACAAACTCACGCAGGGAAGCCGCGGCGGTTACAACGGCGAGAAGCTGTCGCTCAACTTCCAGAACGTCGAAGTGCGCAGCGTGCTCAACGTCATCGCCGACTTCACCGACCTCAACATCATCACCAGCGACTCGGTCGCCGGCAACCTGACGCTGCGTCTCAAAGACGTGCCGTGGGACCAGGCGCTGGACATCATCCTGCAGACGCGCGGCCTCGACATGCGCAAGAACGGCAACGTGCTGTGGATTGCGCCGCGCGACGAACTGGCAACGAAGGAAAAACTGCAGCTCGAATCGCAGGCGCAGATCAGCGACCTCGAGCAGACGCGCACCGAGAGCTTCCAGATGAACTACCAGAAGGCGATCGAGGTGCAGTCGCTGCTTACAAACCCGCAGCAGCGCATCCTGTCCAAGCGCGGCAGCGCCGTGGTCGACGCGCGCACCAACAAGCTGTTCGTACAGGACGTGCCCAGCCGCCTCGATGAAGTACGCAAACTCATCGCCCAGATCGACATCCCGGTGCGCCAGGTGCTGATCGAGGCGCGCATCGTCGAAGCCTCGGACAACTTCAGCAAGAACCTTGGCGCACGCCTTGGCGTCAACCAGTTGTCGGCAAATACGACACCCGGCAACAACAACGCGCCGCGGTTCGCCATCGGCGGCAACCTCAACCAGACGCTGACCACCCCGGGCGCCGCGGCCCAGGGCTTCGGTGCCGCATCGCTCAACAACAGCCTCGCGGCCAACCTCCCCGCCGGCGGCCTGAGCGGCTTCTCTGCCGGCGTGTTCTCGATGATCCTGTTCAATGCCAGCCAGAACCGCTTTTTGAATCTGGAGATTTCAGCGCTCGAAGCCGACGGCAAGGGCAAGATCATTTCCAGCCCGCGCGTTGTCACCGCCGACCAGGTCGAGGCGCTGATCGAGCAGGGCACGGAACTGCCCTACCAGCAGGCCACTTCGAGCGGTGCGACTGCGGTGTCCTTCCGCAAGGCCAACCTCGCGTTGCGCGTCAAACCGCAGATCACGCCTGATGGCAACGTCATCATGACACTGGACATCAACAAGGATTCGGTCAGCGCGGTTTCCACCAGCTCCGGGCTTGCCATCGACACCAAGCACGTCAAGACCGAAGTGCTGGTCGAGAACGGCGGTACCGTGGTCATCGGCGGCATCTACACCCAGGACGAGAACATCAACATCACCAAGGTGCCGTTCTTCGGCGACCTGCCGGTGGTGGGCAACCTGTTCAAGAACACCACGCGTCGCGACAACAAGACCGAATTGCTGGTGTTCATCACCCCGCGCATCATCAACACCAACCTGTCGGTGCGCTGAACCTGCGGGCGCGCGCACCTGGCAAAAAGCCGGCCCCGGGCCGGCTTTTTGCACTCTGGCGGACCGGTTCTCACGGGCCGCCCGCCCCGACATTGGAAGCAGGCGGGGTGGACGGTAGAATACGCGGGTGAAGAACACCAATAACATTTTCCTTGTCGGGCTGATGGGCGCCGGCAAGACCACGGTCGCGCGCATCCTTGCGCGCCGCCTTGACCGCGCATTTCTCGACACCGACCATGAAATTGAACGCCGCACCGGCGTCAAAATCCCGGTGATTTTTGACATTGAGGGCGAATCCGGATTCCGCCTGCGCGAGGAGCAGACCCTGGCCGAACTCGCCGCCCGCGACAACATCGTGCTCGCCACCGGCGGCGGCATCGTGCTGAGCGAGGCCAACCGCGCCGTGCTGAGGGAGCGCGGCCTGGTGGTGTACCTGCGCGCCCAGCCGCGTGACCTGTGGTACCGCACCCGCCACGACAAAAACCGCCCCTTGCTGCAGACACAGGACCCGCTGGGCCGGCTGCAGGAGTTGTTCGATCTGCGCGACCCGCTCTATACCGGGGTGGCCGACATCATCATCGAAACCGGCCGCCCCAACGTCGGGCCGCTGGTATCGCAACTGATCACCAAACTGGAATCCTTGTGCAAACTGTCCGCGTAGAACTGGGTGATCGCGCCTATCCGATCCTGATCGGGCGCGGCCTCATCGGCAGTGCGGAGTCATTCCTGCCCCACCTCAAGACGGCGACCGTGGCCATTGTCACCAATACGACCATCGCCGGGTGGTATCTCCGGCCGCTCGCCACAATGCTCGGCGCCAGCGGCGTGCGCGTGGTCGAGGTCATCCTGCCCGATGGCGAAGAGCACAAGCAGTGGCAAACGCTCAACCGCATTTATGATGCGCTGCTCGGGGCGCGCTGCGACCGTGAGGTCACGCTTATCGCGCTTGGCGGTGGCGTCATCGGCGACCTCACCGGCTTCGCCGCCGCCACCTACCTGCGTGGTGTGCCCTTCATCCAGGTGCCGACCACGCTGCTCGCCCAGGTCGATTCCTCGGTCGGCGGCAAGACCGGCATCAACCATCCCCTCGGCAAGAACATGATCGGCGCGTTTCACCAGCCGCGCGCGGTCATCGCCGACCTCGCCACCCTCGATACGCTGCCGCCGCGCGAGTTGAGGGCCGGCCTCGCTGAAGTCATCAAGCACGGCTTCATTCGCGACGCCGCCTACGTCGATTTTCTCGAACACAGCATGGCCGGTCTGCTGGCGCACGACGCCGACGCGCTCGCCCACGCGGTGCGCCGCTCGATCGAGATCAAGGCCGAAGTGGTGGCCCTGGACGAGCGCGAGGGCGGACTGCGCGCCATACTCAATTTCGGCCATACCTTCGGCCACGCCATCGAGGCGGCCATGGGCTACGGGGTCTGGCTGCACGGCGAGGCTGTTGGCGCCGGCATGGTTCTCGCCGCCGGCCTGTCCGAGCGCATGGGTCTGTTCGATGCCGGCTCGGCCGCTCGCGTGCGCGCCCTGGTCGCCGCCGCCGGCCTGCCGGTGGCGCCGCCGGACATCGCGCCGGCGCGTTTTGTCGAACTGATGGCCCTGGACAAAAAATCCTCCGGCGGCAAGTTGCGCTACATCCTGCTCGAGGGCATGGGTCGCGCCGTGGTGCGCGGCGATGTGCCCGATTCGCTGGTACTTCAAACGCTTGCCGCGCCGCTCGCGGCGTAAGTCTTGCCGCCGCCCGGACGAGGTGCAAACCGAATTCACCGCCGGCCCTTGCCGCAATGCGGAAAAATAGCCTAAGCACTTGAAGCTACGGGGATTCAGCGGTATATTCGGCGGTTCCCCCTGAGTTAACGTGGCGGGCCAAATCGGGCCGCTGCACCAGTACGAGAGGTGTTTCGTGAACCATCCGGCGCCCCCCCCACGCCAGGGGCTGTATGACCCCGCGAACGAACATGATGCCTGTGGCGTCGGTTTTGTAGCCCATATCAAAGGCAAAAAAAGCCACTCTATCGTCGAACAGGGTCTGCTCATCCTGAAAAACCTCACCCACCGTGGTGCGGTCGGGGCCGACCCGCTTGCCGGCGACGGCGCCGGCATCCTGCTGCAACTCCCGGATGCCTTGTTGCGCGAGGAGATGGCCAAACAAGGCGTCAGCCTGCCGCCGCCGGGGGAATATGGCGTTGGCATGGTGTTCCTGCCGCAGGAACCGGCCTCGCGCCTTGCCTGCGAACACGAGATCGAGCGCGCCATCAAGGACGAGGGCCAAAAGTTGCTCGGCTGGCGCGATGTGCCGCGCGACAACAGCGGCCTCGGCCACACGGTCAAGAAAATCGAGCCGGTGGTGCGCCAGGTGTTCATCGGCCGCGGCGCCAACGTTACCGTCACCGACGCACTCGAGCGCAAGCTCTACATCATCCGCAAGGCCTCCGGCCACGCCATCCAGGCGCTGCAACTGGCGCACGGCAAGGAGTTCTACGTGCCCTCGATGTCGGCGCGTACCATCGTCTACAAGGGCATGCTGCTTGCCGACCAGGTCGGCGCCTACTTTACCGACCTGCAGGACCCGCGCATGAGCTCGGCGCTGGCGCTGGTGCACCAGCGCTTCTCCACCAACACCTTCCCGACCTGGGACCTCGCCCACCCGTTCCGCCTGATCGCCCACAACGGCGAGATCAATACCTTGCGCGGCAACGTCAACTGGCTGCGCGCGCGCCAGGGTGCCATCTCCAGCCCCATCCTCGGCAAGGACCTGGAAAAACTCTGGCCGCTGATTTATGACGGCCAATCCGACTCGGCCTCGTTCGACAACGCGCTCGAACTCCTCACCATGAGCGGCTACTCCATCTCCCACGCGGTGATGATGATGATTCCCGAAGCCTGGGAAGGCCATACGCTGATGGACGCCAGCCGCCGCGCCTTCTACGAATACCACGCCGCGATGATGGAACCCTGGGACGGCCCGGCGGCGATCGCCTTCACCGACGGCCGCCAGATCGGTGCCACGCTCGATCGCAACGGTCTGCGCCCGGCGCGCTACATCGTCACCGACGATGACCTCGTCATCATGGCGTCCGAATCGGGCACGCTGCCCATCCCGGAAGAAAAAATCGTCCGCAAATGGCGCTTGCAGCCGGGCAAGATGTTCCTCGTCGACCTTGAAAAAGGCCGCATCATCGACGACAAGGAATTGAAAGACACGCTCGCCGGCAACAAGCCCTACGCCGAATGGATAGAGCGCATTCGCATCAAGCTCGATGAGGTTGAGACCGACAAGCAGCAGCCGGAGCGCTCGAACGTGCCGCTGCTTGACCGCCAGCAGGCCTTCGCCTGGACGCAGGAGGACCTCAAGTTCATCCTCACGCCGATGAGCGTCAACGGCGAGGAACCGACCGGATCGATGGGCAATGACTCGCCGCTCGCGGTGCTCTCGGACAAGAACAAGACGCTGTACCACTACTTCAAGCAGCTTTTCGCCCAGGTCACCAACCCGCCGATCGATCCGATCCGCGAAGAGCTGGTCACCTCGCTCGTCTCCTTCATCGGCCCCAAACCCAATCTGCTGGGTATAGACGAGATGAATCCGCCGCTCAGGCTCGAAGTCAGCCAGCCGGTGCTGGATTTTTTCGAAATGGAAAAAATCCGCAATATCGATCGTTATACCGGCGGCAAATTCAAGTCCTTCGAGCTTGACATCACCTACCCGGCGGCCTGGGGCTGCGAGGCGATTGAAGCGCGCCTCGCCTCGCTCTGCGCCTCGGCCGAGGACGCGGTTGTATCCGGCTACAGCATCATCATCATTTCCGACCGCAAGGTGAACCGCGAGCAGGTGGCGATACCCGCGCTGCTGGCGCTGTCGGCGATCCACCAGCACCTGGTGGGCAAGGGACTGCGCACCTCCACCGGCCTGGTGGTCGAGACCGGTTCGGCGCGCGAAGTGCACCACTTCGCGCTGCTCGGCGGTTACGGCGCCGAGGCCGTCCATCCCTACCTTGCGCTCGAGACGCTGCTCTCCTTCAATGCCGCCGACGGCAGAAAGGCGATCAAGAATTTCGTCAAGGCCATCGGCAAGGGTCTGCGCAAGGTCATGTCCAAGATGGGTATCTCGACCTACATGTCGTACACCGGCGCGCAGATTTTCGAAGCCGTCGGTCTGTCGAGCAAGCTGGTTGAAAAGTATTTCACCGGCACCACCTCCAACGTCGAGGGCATCGGCGTGTTCCAGGTTGCCGAAGAGGCGCTGCGCGTGCACAAGGCTGCGTTTGGCGCCGACCCGGTGCTCGCCGGCGTGCTCGACGCCGGCGGCGAGTACGCCTTTCGCGTGCGCGGCGAAGAGCACATGTGGACGCCCGACGCCATAGCCAAGCTGCAGCATTCGACGCGGCAGAACAATTTTGCGACGTACAAGGAATACGCGCAGATCATCAACGACCAGACGCGCCGCCACATGACCTTCCGCGGCCTGTTCGAGTTCCGCCTCGACAAGGTCACGCCGGTGCCGCTGGACGAAGTCGAGCCCGCATCCGAGATCGTCAAGCGCTTCGTCACCGGCGCCATGTCCCTCGGTTCGATCTCGACCGAGGCGCATACCACGCTCGCCATCGCCATGAACCGCATCGGCGGCAAGTCCAACACCGGCGAGGGTGGCGAAGACCGCAACCGGTACGCGCTCATCAAGAAGGGCGAGACCCTGGCTTCGCGCCTCGGCAAGGCCAATGTTGAACGCGACCTCGAGCTCAGGGAAGGCGATTCGCTCAAGTCCAAGATCAAGCAGGTCGCCTCGGGGCGTTTCGGTGTCACCGCCGAATACCTCGCCTCGGCCGAGCAGATCCAGATCAAGATGGCGCAGGGCGCCAAACCGGGCGAGGGCGGCCAGTTGCCCGGCAAGAAAGTGTCCGAGTACATCGGTGCGCTGCGCTACTCGACGCCGGGCGTCGAGCTCATCAGTCCGCCGCCGCATCACGATATTTATTCCATCGAAGACCTGGCGCAGCTCATTCACGACCTGAAAAACGCCAATCATCGCGCGTCGATTTCCGTCAAGCTGGTGTCCGAGGTGGGCGTCGGCACGGTGGCTGCGGGCGTAACCAAGGCCAAGGCCGACCACCTGACCATTTCCGGCCATGACGGGGGCACCGGGGCTTCGCCCTGGAGTTCGATCAAGCACGCCGGCACGCCGTGGGAACTGGGCCTCGCCGAAACGCAGCAGACGCTGGTGCTCAACCGCCTTCGCGGCCGCATCGTGGTGCAGGTTGACGGCCAGATGAAAACCGGACGCGACGTCATTATCGGCGCGCTGCTCGGCGCCGACGAAGTGGGCTTTGCCACGGCGCCCCTCGTCGCCGAAGGCTGCATCATGATGAGGAAGTGCCATCTCAACACCTGCCCGGTCGGCGTCGCGACGCAAGACCCGGTGCTGCGCCGGAAATTCCAGGGCAAGCCCGAACACGTCATCAATTTCTTTTTCTTTGTCGCCGAAGAGGCGCGCCTGATCATGGCGCAGCTCGGCGTGCGCAAGTACAGCGAACTCATCGGCCGCGCCGACCTGCTCGACATGAGAAAGGGTGTCGAGCACTGGAAGGCGCAGGGCCTCGATTTTTCGCGCGTCTTTTACCAGCCCGATGTCGAGGCCTCGGTCGCGCGGCGCAACGTCGAGGGCCAGGACCACGGTCTCGAAAAGGCGCTCGATCACCGCCTGATCGAACTGGCGCGACCGGCCATCGACCGCGGCGAACGCGTCACCATAGACATGCCGATACGCAACATCAACCGCACCGCCGGCACCATGCTCTCGGGCGAGATCGCGCGCATCCACGGCCATGCCGGCCTTGCCGATGACAGCATCCACATCCGCTTTGCCGGGACGGCGGGCCAGAGCTTCGGTGCCTTCCTCGCCAAGGGCGTGACCCTGGAGATCGTCGGCGAAACCAACGACTACACCGGCAAGGGCTTGTCCGGGGGTCGTATCAGCGTACAGCCTTCGCCGAAATTCCGCGGCAACCCGGTCGAGAACACGATCACCGGCAACACGGCACTCTATGGCGCCATTGCCGGAGAAGCCTATTTCCGCGGCGTCGCCGGCGAGCGCTTTGCCGTGCGCAACTCCGGTGCCAATGCGGTGGTCGAGGGCGTGGGCGACCACGGCTGCGAATACATGACCGGCGGAACCGTGGTGGTGCTGGGCGGCACCGGGCGCAACTTCGCCGCCGGCATGTCCGGCGGCATCGCCTTCGTGCTCGACCAGTCAGGCGAATTCGCCAAGCACTGCAACCAGGCCATGGTCGAGTTGGGGCCGGTGCTGGCCGAGGGCGAGCAACAGGCCAAGGTGTCGCGCGACGTCTGGCACCTCGGCGAAGCCGACGAGGTCACGCTGCGCCGCCTTATCGACAACCACGCCCGCTATACCGGCAGCCGCGGCGCGCGCGAGATCCTCGACAACTGGGCGCAGTTCCGCACGCGCTTCGTCAAGGTCTTCCCGCACGAGTACAAGCGCGCGCTGGGCGAAATCGCCGCCGCCGGCCGCAAGGCCGTGGCCTGAGCCTTAACCTCACGCTTGGTCGCGGCTGACCACTAATCGGATGATGAGACACAGAACATGGGCAAAGTAACCGGATTCCTCGAATACCAGCGGCTGCACGAAGCGGCCGAAGAACCCGTCGCGCGCAAAAAACACTACCACGAGTTCATCGTCCACCTTGCCGACGAAGAGGCCAAGGTGCAGGGCGCGCGCTGCATGGATTGCGGCATTCCGTTCTGCACCACCGGCTGCCCTGTCAACAACATCATTCCCGACTTCAACGACATGGTGTTCAGGCAGGACTGGAAGAACGCCATCGACACGCTGCACTCGACCAACAACTTCCCCGAGTTCACCGGCCGCATCTGCCCGGCGCCGTGCGAAGCGGCCTGTACGCTCAACATCAACGACGACGCCGTCGGCATCAAGTCGATCGAGCACGCCATCATCGACAAGGCCTGGCAGAACGGCTGGGTGCTGCCGCAACCCGCGAGCAACAAGACCGGCAGGAAAATCGCCATCGTCGGCTCCGGTCCCGCCGGCCTTGCCGCCGCGCAGCAACTCGCGCGCGTCGGCCACGATGTCGTGGTGTTCGAAAAGAACGACCGCATCGGCGGTCTCCTGCGCTACGGCATTCCCGACTTCAAGATGGAAAAATCGCACATCGACCGCCGCGTCGAGCAGATGCAGGCCGAGGGCGTCGAGTTTCGCGCCGGCGTGTTCGTTGGCAAAGGCGCCGGCAAGGACGCGTTGCCCGCCATTATCGGCAATGACAGCAAGGCGAGCGTCACGCCGGAACAATTGCGGGCTGAATTCGACGCCGTCATCATCGCCGGCGGCGCCGAGCTGCCGCGCGACCTGCCGGTGCCGGGGCGCGAGCTCGACGGCGTGTACTTCGCCATGCAATTTTTGCCGCAGCAAAACAAGGTCAACGCCGGCGACAAGCTTGCGGCGCAGACCATGGCCACCGGCAAGCACGTCGTCGTCATCGGTGGCGGTGACACCGGCTCTGATTGCGTCGGCACCAGCAACCGCCACGGCGCGGCCAGCGTGACGCAGTTCGAATTATTGCCGCAGCCGCCCGAGACCGAGAACAAGCCGCTGGTTTGGCCCTACTGGCCGACCAAGCTGCGCACCTCTTCTTCGCACGAAGAAGGCTGCGAGCGCGACTGGGCCGTCGCCACCAAGCGTTTTGAAGGCAAGGACGGCAAGCTCACCAGGCTCATCGCCGCGCGCGTCGAGTGGAAGGACGGCAAGATGCAGGAAGTGCCAGGCTCAGAGCACGAAATGAAAGCCGACCTGGTGCTGCTCGCCATGGGCTTTGTCAGCCCGGTGCAGACCGTGCTCGAATCCTTCGGCGTCGAAAAGGACGCCCGCGGCAATGCCAAAGCCACCACCGATGGTGACGGTTGCTATGCCACCTCGGTGCCAGGGGTCTTCGCCGCCGGTGACATGCGGCGCGGGCAGTCGCTGGTGGTCTGGGCGATCCGCGAAGGTCGGCAGTGTGCCAGGGCCGTCGACGAATTTCTTATGGGCAGATCGGATCTTCCGAGGTAACGGATCGCCCACCGATCGCCGGTAGGCGATCGGAGCGTCGGCCGGCGCGAAGCAGTGCTTCGCGAAACCCCGCCCTCCGTCCGCGAAGGTCGGCAGTGTGCCAGGGCGGTCGATGAATTCCTGATGGGTTCGTCAGACTTGCCGTGCTAGGGCTGCACGCTGGAAACGACCGCCTGGCGGGCATTTCCAGCCGGTCTGCGGTGAATCTAGCGGCCGCGGCCCTTACGCGGCAGCATCGCCGTCTGCGGCGCGCCGACGTGGCGGTGCACGCTCAGCGGCATCGCCCAGGCGCGTTTCTGCACTTCGTCAAGATACGGTTGCGCCTTGTCGTAGCCGCCGCGCAGGCGCGTAAATTCGGTGCGCACCGCCGGCATCAGCGATTCGACCTCCGCGCGCAGCGCCGCCTCATTGAGGCTCAGCAAGCGGCGGTTCTCGATGACCGGCCGGCCGTTGACGATAACGGTGTCGATGGCGCGGCCGCTGTCGGAGAACACCAGTTGGCGCAATGCGCTATTGAAGGGCACGTAGGCGATGTCGGCCAGATCGAGCAGCACCAGGTCGGCTTTGTGTCCGGGCTTGATCGCCCCGAGCACACCGGCGAGGCCTGCGGCGCGCGCGCCGCCCAGCGTTCCGGCGCGAAACGCATCCTTTGCCGTGACACCGGTGCTGCCCGGCGTGCTGACCGAGGTCAGCAAACAGAACAGCTTCATCACCTGCATCAGGCTTTGCACATCGCTGCAACTGCAGTTGTCGCAGCCGAGCGCGAGGTTCACGCCCTGGGCGCGGTAATCCATCACCGGCGCCACGCCGCTTTTCAACTTGAGGTTGCTCAGCATGTTGAGCACGACGTTGGTGCCGGTTTCGCCGATGAGCTCGATTTCATCGTGCTCCGGCCAGACGCCGTGGGCGATCGACACATTCGGCCCGAGCAGTCCGGTGGCCTGCAGCATGCGAATCGCCGAGCCGCCGTAATCCTTGAGGTATTCCTGCGCAAAAATGCGCTGGATGCGCGTTTCATAGACGTGGGTATACACCGGCAAGCCGCGTTTTTTTGATAACGCGGCCACCGCCTCGAGCAGTTCGGGCGAGCAGCGCTGCGGCGCCGACGGGCTGAGCGCCCATTGCAGCATGCCGCCCTTGTCGCCGACGCGCGCGATCTGGTCTTCAACGAATTCCATCTGCGGCCCCGGTGCCTCGACGTTATTGCCGATGGCGGCGTGCATGTCGGCCGGCGCGATGTCGCGAATCCACGGAATGGTGTCCATTTGCGATTGGTCGCGCACGGTCACCGAGAAAATCACGCGTATGCCCGCATCGGCATAGGCCTCGAGTATGGTGTCCAGCACCTCTTCGTTCGACGGCGCGAAATTGCTGAAGTCCTGTACCGTGGTGATGCCGTTGCGCAGGCAGTCGATGGCGCCGACCAGGGTGCGGGCGCGCACCTCGGCCAGGCTGCGGCGCGTGCCGAGGGGACTGGCCATCATGCTCCACGAATCGAGCGCGAGGTCTTCCATCATGCCGCGGGCAAGAATGTCGTTGGAGTGATAGTGCGAATTGATGAGGCCCGGAATGGCCAGCTTGCCGCCGGCCCCGATCACCTCGATCTCACCGGCGCCGGCATGCTGTTCCGCAGACAGATCGGGGCCGACGGCGACAATGCTGTCGCCGGCTATCAGGATGTCCTGCACCGGCGGCATGTCGGTGTCGCCATCGAGGTCGAGCACGCGGGCGCCGCGAATAAGGAGTTTTTTCATACCCGCATTCTATTCGTTTCGGTGGCGATTCTTCGTTGCTTAGCTGCGACGGGGGAGCGCGATCTGTGAGGGGGTGTTGCGCCCTTGGCTGTTTCCCGACCAGTTCCGACGTGTACTCGCTGACAAAACCGTAGCGCTCGGCGATCTGCGCCTTCAACCCGGCGGCGGTGATGACCTTGGCACAGACACCGAATTTTTTCTGTTTTTCGAAGTTTTCCGGGTTCTCTATTGCCCTGGTCGCGGCCTGGGTCAGGCGCGCAATACGGTCCGCCGGAACGCCGGGGCCGGTCTGCAGGTAAATGACTTCATTGCGGCTCGGAATCTCGTGACCTTTTCGAGCGGCGCCGACAATTCGAAACATTCAAAATAGAAAAGCCGCGCCGGGCGGCCATTTGCGGTATATTTTAGTGACATTTTTGTCACTATTACCAGCGGAGTCTGTTGCCATGCCCAAATCCCCCAGTGTCGCCCTGCGCGCCCAGGTGCGCGACAAGATCATCGAACGACTGCAGCAACTCGCGCTCACGCGCGAGGATGCGGCCGCGCTGCTCGGCCTTGCGCCGGCCCAGGTCAGCCGGTTGCGCGGCGGCAACGACGTCTTTACGCTCGATCGCCTCATCGATGCCGCGGCGGCGCTGGGCATCAGTGTGCGCCTGCATGCAACGCGGCCTTATAACGCGAGATAATCCGCACGCCGGCCAGGGCCGGCAAACTCGGCGAACCCTTGCGGCGACCCGCCCGCCCCTAAAAACCAAGGATGCACCATGACCCACGCACACGACCATGGCCACAGCCACGGCAACAGCCCGATTGATATTCACGCGCATTTTTATCCCAAAGAATTCCTCCAGGCCATCGCCAAGGCCGGCCCGGCCAGCGGCGCGACCTACAAGGAAATCCCCGGCAAAGGCCCGACGCTGATCGTTGACGAGATCACGCTACCGCCGCTGCTGCCGCAGTTCATCGACATGGACGCGCGGATCGAGGCCATGGCGCAGCAGGGCGTGGCGGTGCACGCGCTGTCGCTGTCGCTGCCAATGACCGACTGGGCGCAGCGTGCGTTTGCGCAGGAACTGTGCGAAATCTACAACGACGCCGCCGGCGCGGCCTGCATCAAGCACGCCGGCAAACTGATCAACTTTGCCACGCTGCCGATGAGCGAGCCCGACCTCGCGGTGCGCGAACTCGAACGCGTGGCCAAACTGCCCTCGACGCGGGCCGTGTACCTTGCCACGCAGATCTGCGGCCTCGACCTGTCGCACGAAAAATTCTTCCCGGTCTATGAGGCCATCGAAGCGAGCGGCCTGCCGGTCTTTTTGCACCCCAGCCATGTCATCGGCCACGAGCGCCTGTCCAGGTTCTACCTGCACAATCTGCTGGGCAATCCGTTTGAGACCGCCATCGCCGCCGGCCACCTGATATTCGGCGGCGTGCTCGACCGCTTTCCCAAACTGACCTGGGTGCTGCCGCACGCCGGCGGCGCCTTTCCCTACCTGATAGGCCGGCTGCAGCGCGGTTACGACAAACGCCGCGAGCCCTATGGCTGCGCCCTCGGCCCGATGGAATACCTGCGGCGCTTTTATTACGACACCATCACCTACGCCGACCAGCCGCTGCAATACCTCAAAGACCTCGTCGGCGCCGACCGCATCATGATGGGCAGCGACTACTGCTTTCCGATCGCCTACGAAAAGCCGGTCGAAGTCGTCACCGCCCACCCCGGCTTCAACGCCGAAGAACAGTCGCTGGTACTCGAGGGCAACGCGCGCCGGCTGCTCGGGCTTTGAACGGCGGTCCCGCCGACTAATCCACGCTCAGCTTGCCCGCCCGGATCACCGTGCGCCAGCGTTCGGTGTCCTCTTTCATATGCGCGGCCATTTCGTCCGGCGTGTTGCCCACCGCGTCGGCATTGAACTCGGCCAGGCGTTTGATGATCTCCGGCTGGCGCAATACCTGCGCGATGGTGGCCGACAGCTTTTGCGTGATCTCGAGCGGTGTCTTGGGCGGCGCCACGACGCCAAACCAGGTGGTGGACACCACACCGGGCACAATGTCGTTCATCGCCCGCACGCCCGGCAGCGCGGCGAGCGGCGCCTTGTTCGTCACCGCCAGCACGCGCAGCCGGCCGGAGCGGATGTGCTGCGCCGTCGCACCGATGTTGCCGAACATCACATCAACGCGGCCGGCGAGCAGATCGGTGATCGCCGGCGCGTCGCCCTTGTAGGGCACGTGGGTGAGGTTGACGCCCGCTCTCATCTTGAACAACTCGGCCGTGAGGTGGGCGGTGGAGCCGCTGCCCTGCGAGGCGTAGGTGAGCTTGTCCGGGTTGGCCTTTGCGTAGGCGATCAGTTCCTCGACCGTATTGACCGGCAGCGACGGATGCACCATCAGCACATTGGACACCGTGGAGAGCACCGACACCGGCATGAAGCGTGTCGAGTCGTAGGCGAGCTTGGGGTAAAGACTGATGTTGATGGTCAGCGTCGGCGGCGGCGCGGCGAGCAGCGTGTAACCGTCGGGCTCGGCGTTATAGACAAACTCCGCGCCGATATTGCCGGCCGCACCGACGCGGTTTTCTATGATCACCGGCTGGCCGAGGAGCTTGCTCATGGGCTCGGCCAACAAGCGTGGCATCAGGTCGGCACTGCCGCCGGCCGGATTGGGCACGATGATGCGAATGGTCTTTTGCGGCCAGGCCTGGGCCTGGGCGGGGGTGGTGAATAGGGCGCCGAGCGTGAGCAGCGCGGCGGCGAGGCTTGTTGCAGAAAATCGGCTGAACATTTCTTGCTCCTCCGGTTGGTGTGGTCGCGTGCGTGGCTTTGACGCGCGCGTACTTTTTCATGCTGTCTTAGTGTCTTAGTGTCTGAGTGTCTGAGTGTCTTGGTGTCTGAGTGTCCTGGTGTCCTGGTGTCTTACTGTTTTAATGTCTTACTGTCTTACTGTCTTACTGTCTTGCGCTTTCTTCCCCGTTGACGGGGGCGGGGCGGTGCTACTGAATGGTTTTCATCTGCTGTTACAGCGGAATCACCAGCAACGTCTCTATCGCCCGTGAGTCAAACACCACGTGCCGCTGCGCAAAGCGCGGGCCGGTGTCGCCCATCACCACGCGGTCGCGGCACTGCCCGCTTGAAAACACCTTCATCGAACCGTCGTGGTCCATGGTGCGCACGACAATGTAGTTGGAGCGCACCTCCAGCACGCCGCCGGTCTCGCCGATGATCTGCACGCCGCTGATGATGTGGCGGTAGTGGTGCGGCTCATAGACGTTGGCGATGCGCATCGATTTGATGCGGTCACGCAGTTGCGCCGGCGACTTGCAGTCGATCACGGCGAGGGGCAGGCCGCGGTCGGTGTTAAAGCGCGACTGCACCTTGTAGCCGCCGTCCGCGGTCAGCAGCGCGGCGATGTCCTCGACGCGGTTCTCGTCGATGGCGCGCGCCCATTCATAAATCAGGTTCTCGACGGCGCGATGGTGGGTGTCGAGCAGCGGATTGGTGTTCACGGGGCTGGCGGAGGTATCTGTCATGGCGTTCACAGCCCCATGTCCTGGCGATAGACGTTCCAGAAATTGCGCAGCGCACGCTCCGACAGCTTGCTGTCGCCGCCGCTCTCGAGGCCCTTGCCGCCCATCTCGAGGAAGGACATGCCGTCCTCGCCGTCGCCGATGGCGCGGTCTATCATTTCGCACACGGCGGCGTCCTCCACCGACACAATGCCGGCCGAGCCGGCAAGATTGGCCTGTGCCAGGCGCAGCGCGGCCATCGCGTCGGTATCGTCGGCGTAGCCAAAGTAGGTCCACACCAGGTCGGCCTCGTGCGGCCCGCGCGGAATGAGCTGGCGCGTGGCAAAGCTGTTGGAGATCTGGTGCATGACAAAACCCGGGTACAGCGTGAGTATTTGTATGCTGATGCCGTCGCCGAACTCATCGACGCGTTTCAGCAGGCTCATGTCCTCGAGCGTGAACTGGTCGTTGTGCGAGCGCAGTGCCGAGGCCGTTTCTTTGTAATCAGTGGAGGCCTTTTCGGTGCCGGCCTTGGTGTAAAAGTACACATGCCGCCCGGCCTTGTCGAGGATCATGCGCGACTCCTGCGACTGGCGCGACAATCCAAACGTGCCGTAAAAGGTATGCAGGATATTGGCGTGATAGGCATCGCGCGGGTTCTCGTGATACGACTTCCAGTTGGCCTTGATGCGCTGGGTGTCATAGCCGAGCACCTTCAGCGGCTTGCACAACACGCGGCGCATGCCCTCGCCAACCTCGCCGATCCATTCTTCAAACGGTTCGACGTCGGCCGAGAAGGTGGCGAACACCATGCCGTGAAAATTGGCGACGCGCAGCGTATGCAGGCCGTGCTCGGCCATATCGAAGTCGGCCGGCAGGCCGCCCTCGCCGCGAATGCCCTTGCGAAACGCCGCCGCGGTGAGCCCGCCCTTCAGGTCGAACACCCAGGCGTGATAGACGCAGTACAGCTCTTTCACCTTGCCAAAGGTCTCGCGCACCACCAGGTTGCCGCGATGGGCGCAGCGGTTGCGCATGGCGTGCAGACTGCCGTCCTCGGCACGCGTCAAGATCACCGGCATGTCGCCGATGAAGGTGTTCTTGAAATTGCCCGGCTCCGGCACCTCGGCTTCGAGCCCGAGGTAATGCCAGGCCTTGCCGCGAAAAATAGCGGCTTGTTCGCGCGCGTAAATGGCCGGGTCGTTGAGCACCCAGTACGGAACGCGGGTAAAGCCCTCGACCGGCCACGTGCGTGTGGCCGTACTCAATTGTGCAGAAACGATAGCCTCCTGGGTGATTTTTTTATCGAAGCGATTGTAATTGGACGCCGCGAAATCCTGTTATTCCGAGCGCAGCGAGCAATCTGCTGTTAAGGCAAAAGCAGATTCCTCGCTGCGCTCGGAATGACAAGGTGATTTGAGCCAGGTTCCTCACCCGCAGCGCAGCCATCGGCAGCGCGGACAAAGGTTAAAGCCTCGCCGTGGCTTTGTCCAACGCCAAATCGCCTACTTTGTTCCGCCAGCCGGTTGGCCGATCGTCCACAAATAAATCACCCGCTCACGATCGGTGGCCTTGATCTGCACCGTTTTCTCCGGCGGCCAGTCGCCCATGGTGTGCATGTGCGACACCACGCGCGATCCCGGCGCCAGCTCGCGCTGCAACTGCGGCCGCAGCTTGAGGTTGACCTCGGGCCACAAGAACAACATCACCACCGTGGCTTCGCGAAAATCGGTCTTGAACAAATCCTGGGTCAGAAACTTGATGCGGTCCTCGACGCCGGCCTTGCGCGCATTGGCGCGCGCCAGCGCCACCAGCTTGGGGTCGATCTCAACGCATACGCCGCGCGCCCCGCGCTCTTTTACCGCCGCAATGACAATGCGCCCGTCACCGCACCCGAGGTCATAGACGATGTCCCTGGCGCCGACCCTGGCAAGATTGAGCATGCCCACCACCACCTCGTCATTGGTCGGCTGATAGGGCACGTCGGGCGCGCGCTCGGGTTTGGCGAGTGGTGTTTGCGCATGCGCGAGCGGTGCGAGGCAGGCGGCGGCCAAGCCAAGCACCGCAACAAGGCGGCGGCAAGACAGGACGAAAGTGATGGGCAAGGTGTTCACGATGGCGGGGGTGTGCACGCGCGGTGCATCAGCAGTGGCAACAACCCGCACTGTACAACACCCGATGTGTCATATGACGATGGCTGGAAATGCCCGACTGGCGCTGGTTTCCAGCCATCCTTCGCGATTGGAGTCGCTATTATCTGGCGTTGAGTGCGTCGAGCAAGGACCGGGGTGATTGAATGCGCACGGCGCCGAATGTCTTGCCATAGCCGGCACCAAAGTGCGAACGATCACCGGTGACCAGCACATCACAGCCAAGGCGTATTGCGGCGGCGAGCACCGGACGGTCTTTTTCGGGCAGCCAGTCAAGTTCGCTGCGGGCAGACCCGGGCGCCTGCGCTACGCTGATATTCACTTGTGTGAGCAGCACATCCAACGCGGCAATCGCTTCGGGGCCTTTGCCAAGTAGATTCCGCCTGGCCTCTGTTGCAACGTAATCGTCGATCCAGAGGCTGTGTCCGGCGTGTCGCGCCAGGCGCAGCAGCTCACGCACGGCGCCGTCAGATTTTGCCGCCGAAAACAAAATGTTCGCATCCAGAAAAATGCGCATGGCGCAGACCCGCAGTGTCAGTTTGGGTTTGGTATCAGCGGCGTTTTATGGCGCTGCGTTTAGCCGGGCGCTTTGGCGCAGGCTCGTTTGCTACCAGCGCTGTCGCCAACTCTGCCTCGGCTGCGTCGAACTCACGCTCACGTGCCGCAGTGAACAACTCAATGGGCAGGGTAATGGTCGGGCGAAGCAACAGGCCTTCGGGTGTCGTTTCGGCAATCAGGCGGTCATCAGCCTTCAGCCCCATCGCCTCACGAAGCTTTGCCGGCAGCGTGACCACGCCCCGGCTGTTGATGATGACGGTTGCTTTCATATTTTGCAGTATAGCAGTAATACTGTATTTAGGAAAAGGCCGTACTCTCGATCCGTGGTATCCGCCCCATGGGCGGGGGTCAGCAGATCAATCATCCGGCCCGCGATGCCCGACATACTCCGCTTCCACCGCGTCATCTTCTTCCCACGCCATGCCGCCGCGCCCGGGTACGGTGCGCGTCGGCCCGGCGCGATACAGCGCGCACGACTTCGGCCCGTAGCAAAAGGTCTCGATGCGGTACTCGTGTTCGTTGCGCTTCCAACTGTCGGGGGTGAGCTCCACCGGCATGCGGCAGCCCCAGATGCAGCCGCGGCAAGTGCTCTCCCAGGTATTGGCGGCAAGACGGCGGTGGCCGCGCTCGCGATACACCGGCAGCCCGGGCGGTGCGTCCTGCCACGGCGGTGCGGGCGGACGCGGCGCAGCCGGGCGGTGCGTCATCTGCAATGCGCTGCTCTTGTAGAACATCACCGGTTCGATGCGCGCATCGGCCACCGGCACGGCGATGCCGGTGACCCGGTCACCGGCGCGAAAACCATGCTTCGCCTGCGCCGCGGGCCCGATGCCCACCGTGAACTCGCGCTCCTCGCCCTTTGCATCGCCGCGCATGAACAGCACATAGCCCATATACGCATGGCTGCGCTCGTCAAACGAACGCATCAGCCGGATGCGCGGCTGCACCCCCAGCACCTCACCGCTCCAGCGGATTTTGTCTGTCGTACTCATGCTTTTAAGCATAACAAATAACTGCAAAGCCGCGACAGCCCTGCCTTTCCAGCCATTCGAGCCGGCCGCAATGTGCGGCCACCTCACCCGTCCTGGCATTCCGGTGCGCGAAGCGAACCCGGAATCTGGGAGGTTTTCATGTATTTTGACGTTGTGCACAAACGTGCATACAATTTTTCCGCGCGGCTAACCACCCCGGCCGAACGCAGGGATTACGAGCAAGGTGACAGATGAAAAGTGAATACGATTTTTCCCGTGCAAAGCGTGGCCCGATCGCCACGGTGGCAAAGGGCAAGACCCGCATCACCCTCCGCGTGGACGACGAAATCCTCGACTGGTTCCGCCGTCGGGTTCACGCAGAGGGCGGCGGCAACTGCCAAACGGCCATCAATATTGCGCTAAAGGACCACATCACCCGCCAAGACGATGTCCCCGCCGACACCCTGCGCCAGGTGCTACGCGAAGAAATAGCCGCTTACTCAGTCAAACTTTCGCCGCGCAAGCGCGCGGTCTAAAAGCGCACTGACGGCGACGCCATTCGAAATGACCAAACCGCGAACACAACCTCAGACCTCTAAAACAGATTGGTCCCGCATCAAGGCAATGCGCGACGAAGATATCGACTTCTCCGACATTCCGAAAGTCACGGCCACAGACGTGGCGCGCGCTGTTACTCGCGTGTCCGGAAAAGTGGCGCTGTCTGGAAAACCACCGGCCAAGAGGCGCTAGCCGTCAAAGCGCCGGGTCATTCGCAGGAACCGGGCCGAAATATGAAAACCCCGGGAACAACCCGTCTTGCCGCAAAGTGCGTTACCAGTCTCAGTTCGCCCAATCCGGATAAGCCGGCACTCAATGAACAAATCCGTCATCGAGCGCGCGAGCAGTGGCTAAAAGAGAACGGCCCCGCGCTCGATGCCTACAACGACCACGTGAAAAAATACGGGGTGTTCAGCGACGGATTGCGCGGGTTCTAGACCTCTCCGGTCATCGCTTCAGGCGTGCACGCGCATGCGCAAACACCTCATCACCGGGAACCGGCTGCCCCTTGCCCTCAATCATTTCCCGGTGCCGGCGCTGCGCCTCTTCCAGCCAGGCGCGCTCAACGCCCGGATCAGCCGGCCCGTCGAGGTCGGCAATGAGGCCGCGTAATAGATCGGTCTTGTCTTCGACGCGCAATGAGCGAATCCGGACTTCTATTTCAGCGACAACGGTTCACATGACAGCGCCTTTTCTCCGACGCCTCAGCCCGCATACACCGGCTGGCGCGAGGCCTCGACGCCCGCCTTGAAGTAGGGATTGACCACCGAATCGCCGGATCACCAGATCCACCGAGCGTGAGAACAAGGCTTCAAGACCCTCCTTGAGCGCGAAGCAGGCGTTGGCATAGTCGGCCGGCGCCAGCGCCTTAAACTCGACCCAAAAGTCCAGGTCACCGGTCGCTATCTCAAAATCGTCGCGAAGCACCGGGCCGAACGCATCCAGCCGTCGCACATGCGTGCGGCGGCAAAGGGCGCACACGGCAAGCTGATGAAGGTCAAGCATCGCGTTCATGGCAATCTGCAGCCCCCATCGTTGCCGTTCAGCGGCGCGCGGCTTCATGCGCGTCCGCTGCGACGGATAGTTAGCCCGCTCGTTGCTCATAGTGACGAGGCCCATCGGTCCTCGTGCACAATGAGAATTGGCAATCCGTCACGCCGATAACGGATGGCCTGCTCAATCTTGGTCCCGAAGCTTCCATGCTTCCATTCCGGACTTCCAAGGCCGCCAACCACGAGGTACCGGAGCTTCTTTGTGACATTACCGCTTATTGCGCCGCCGCGCTGCTCAATTGCGACGACACACTTCTCGCGTGGAGCAAATACGAACTCGCCCGTGAGGCAGAAGCGCGCACCGGGAAACTCAACGCGATGGACGTCGTCGAACGCAAGACTTGTGACGTGAGTCGAAGCGGCAAGATCTTCAAGCGCGCCGCCGATCAGCTGTTGGAGCGTTTGCACAAGATGGGCGCGCTCGGCCTCTGTGATGATGCCGTCGGCAAGCGCAGCACGAACCCGCTGATAAACCACATCTGCAGGCCATTCCGCGGCGATGGCGTCGTTCTCGGTGAGCCAGGCGCTCAAGAACTGAACTTCCTCGTCCGCGAGCTTCCGATCGCAGAGAATGCCCTGTGCAATTCCGACGAGTGCGCCGAGAGAACGTTTCATCTCATTCGCGTATGCAGCACCTTGACGCGCGAAGAAGTTGGTCATGCGAGTACTTCTTGAGCGGCCTAACGTCGTTGCTAACCGGCGGCCCGTTTGCGGGTCGTCCGCGATAAGCGACTTGTTATACGTTGCGATTTATCGGAGAGGCGACCTGTTACATACTTGTGGAGAACGCTGGCTATCAACGTTTGATACGGAACCCCCTCCTCAAGCGCCTTGGCCTGAATATCGCCCAGATCAATAGAGGATAAACGGATGTTTACCCTGCGATCTTTGATCGCGGTGGCTCTTGCCGCTGCTTTGAGGTTTTGCAGTTCGCTCTTCGTTGCGACGGACTTGAGTTTGCCGCTTTCATATGCAGCCAATACTTTTCGTTCGTAGGCATCAAGTTTCGACATCTGGTTCACCTTTATGCACTAGTTCCCTTGTTGCCTTTCGGCTGGGAATTACGGTTTTAAGAAAGTAATGGTCGTCTTCGTCCACGTAAGGCACCAGGTACGCGTAGTTTTCGACTGCCACAATCATGACTTTCTGGCGTGGATACCGAGCTCGGTTAGGATGATCCACCGTATCAAGTAGCCCGCCCGATTCGACAGACACAACGACATTTTCAAAAGATATTCCGCGTGCCGCCTTGAGCGACTCATTTTTCTCTGGGTTCCAGCGGAATGGCTTCATCCACCAATTTTAAGCGTCTGTGTGCCTTTTGTCACCATTGATGGCGATGGCAAGCTACGTATAACGTCCGAGCTAAGCGGCGCGCCGCTTTGTGGCGCGGCCGCTTGAGCGCGATGTTAGGCCTGTCGCAGAGCGCGCGACGCCAACAAGTGAACTCAACGCAGCATTGACAGCTTCATTCGTGGGAAAAATCTTAGCCAATTCCGGTGTCAAAAAGACGAGGTTGCTCCCCTTCTTGAATTCATCAAAGTGCTTACCGCGCACACCTTTTCCCAGGTCTTCACGCCGGTATTCGGCGCGCATATCTTCAGCCTTCTTCATAGGTTTTCCTTTCATGTCGTGTAGCTCGGCGTGCACTGATAATGCGATATTTTCCACGCCGGTGAGTAAAGATAACCGCCAGAACTCGCGCCATGCGCGACAAGCCAAACATAAGCCACCGTTCCTCGCCGACCGAATGGTCGGGATCTGCGAACGTATACGCAATAGGATCGCCAAAGACAGAGGCCGCCTCTTCGAAGCTGACTTTGTGCTTCTTGAGGTTAATTGTGGCCTTAACTGGATCGTTATCAAACTCCATGCGCCATTATTCCACGACGCGAGAATCTTGAGGCCCAACGTAGCGCTCACCCGCGCGCACCGCAGGTGCGCGTCGGGTGCAGCAGCAGGTTATGCCTCATAGTTCCGAGGGTGGGAAATACGGCCCGCCCCAAGAGCAAGCAACTTTGGCAATTTCGATTCCTTGGAAAAATTCCCGTCCGTCGTAAGGAACACGTCGTTGCCGTTTCGTATGTGACACCACATACCTTGGACATCGCACATTTGATTGGCCCATTTCTTCGCCGCAGGTGAATCCAGACCCACAGCAGCGATATCCACACGCTGTGAGTTTCCGAATAAAGCCGCTTCGATTTCGGCGGCGAGCCTTCTCGTTTCATCGCTATCCCAAACGCACCTATCCCAGAAGGTGAGATTCAAGATCAGCAGCGGGTTTAGCCTCGGAAGATGCGCGATACCGGCCGATTCTAGAAGCTCCTCGAACTTGTCGTACCGATTAGGGCGCACTCCTCTTTCCCACATTTCCGACGCTCCGATATTTACGACGAAGCACTGGTTCTGCTCGTCGTGAACAATCGTTTCCACCTTCTTTCCGATCTCTGTCCGATTTACTAGGTGGATGATGCAATTGTGGTCGAGCGTCGCTTTCATGAGGCCTAACGTAAAGGTGACCGGCGCTGCGCGGCTTTATCGCGCAGCGTCCAGAGAGCAAAGCGAACGGGGTCGACCGCCGGGTTAGCCGTTTTACAGCGCATTGTTCTCGGCGCGACCAGTTCGGGCCATCCAAACAAGGTACTCCTTGCCGAGATTTGTGATGTGATACCTGCCGTCTTGGAGCACTATGAGCTGTCTCTCAAAGAGAAAATGAAGATAATTCTCTAGTGTCCAATCGGCAAAGGAATCGTTGAACATCTTTTGGACGTGCTCGAAGTGCGATTCGATCAAATCGAGAGATTGCCCCTGTCCAGCAACCTGGTTCAAGCTCTTCAGAAGGAAGATCTGACTACCGAAGATCAGATTTTGAATCTGCTCAAACTCCAAACCGACTTGTGCGGCCGCAAGGTATTTGATCAAGACCTTTGTTGTGTCGCCTTCAACGCTAAGTTGTCGCGTGGTGAGATCGTTTCTAATCCGACCTTCGATGTCCTGAAGTACAACCGTGTTGCCGATGGCGAGCAGTAGCTCTTGTGCCGCTTCAATCTTCTTTGGGTCTTCTCGCTGAATTTCCGGGTTGGGCTGTGTTCTGATACCCGTCTTGTCGATAGATGTGATTCGACCAAGCAACGCCCGCAATTGCGCGTGAAAGACGAGCAAGAAGACCACCCCAAAGGCGAACGCAAAGTGTGGCCATCCCAAGGCTGCGATTATTTCGGGCACTGTAGTCTCCTTGAACGGCTAACGATTATGAGGGGCTCGCCCGCTTTTGGGCGAGTCCCGCTCGAATGCCGGGTCAGGCTATGACTCGCCAGTACGACCGACATACATTTCCTGTTCGGTGATTGGGTTGAGATATACATCAAGGCCATTTTCGTGGCCAAGATATTTCATTCCTTTCGCCGCGTGTTCGCTTGGAACAAAACCAAAAGTCGAACTCAATGAGCCTTCAAATTTCCAGTCAGGTGGCGTCACCATCTGATTTGCACGGCTTCCAACCAACCGACACGCGGCTACACGTGGGCCATTGCCGTCCATATTTATATGCCCAAACTCAAGCCAAGTGCACTTGGCGGTAAGGCCGCGCGTTTGGTCGGCCACGGCAATATCAACTGCCTCACCGTCACGCAAGAACTCAAGGCCAACCCTTTGTAGTTTTTTGATGAAGGACTCAACGTCTTGAGGAACCATGAACCCGACTCTGACAATCTCGTTATCAGCGCACAAAGTTTGATTCGGGACGATAGCTTTAAAAGCGTCCCAGCCGCCGGGGAATTTTTTCAGCAACTCGTCGGCGCGAACAACGACGGAAATAGCTTCAATCAGAACGGCCATCGGTTACTCCTTGTAGCCCAACGTGCGAGTTAACCGGAGCAGTGGGGTATGACGACGTTTGGGGCAGAATGAAATGGAGCCCCAAACGGTGGCATGCCCCACTGCTTCCGGTTGAACGAATGGTTAGGCCGCGCTGGTGAGATGCTCACACTTCCTGCTCATTTGGTGGGTGGCAACGCAATGAAATAGGTGGGCGTCCCGAGCTTTGCAAGCAACCGCAAGCGAACAAATGTCGTCCCCGTGTGTGATTGCTTGCGCTGGCTTATCTCGTGAAGGCTGTCAGTGGGAGGTTCATCGCTGGCGATGCTACCGATGAAATGGCGGCAGTTTGCCATGTTGTCACCGAGCGCGATTCGTGCCAGCCTTGTGTTCGCAGTTGGTTCAGATGTCTCCGCGGCAATGTAGGCTATGGCAACCTTTGCTAAGACGCTGCAAAAGGCTGGAACTTCTGCTTTGGACTCGGGCATCAAGGAGTGCACGCCCAGTTCCTGGGCCAATAGTTGTAGCAGTTCGTCGAAGTCGTGGTGGGGCGATCCACCTCGAATCCAGAGCCTATCGGTCACTGGCCCTGGTGCTTCTGACTCAGGAATTGGAGTTAAGGCTCCTGGGGCCTCGAAATACGGAAACGTGATCAGAAATGGGTAGCGCTCTTGCGCGACGGATACATACTCCCATTCCGATGACTCAGTCTTCTTGATTTTCAAGAGAAGCGACTTCGGCCTATCGCGCTTTCGACGCGATGGTAGTCCATAGAGGAGCCGTAATGGGCCGTACATCGTTCGCAGGCATGTGCGCTCAAGTCTGCTCGTCTTGGTGCTGCACTCCGAGCAACTTGCGCGCGGGAGAATGAATCTACCTCCAAGACCAAGGGGGATGATGTGCTCATCGGAAAGGCCACCGGTGGAGCCGCAGTAGATGCAGCGGTCAATCGCCCCGTAGACGCGTGTCGCATGGACGGGGAGAAAGCTCTTGAGGGCCGGAAGCGCTGCGGACATGGTTGGGGCCTGGTTTTCGCGGCCTAACGATTGCAATGACCGGGCGCAGGCGCGCGCAGCGCGACGGGTACCCAAGAGCGACGCTCTTGGGCGCTCCGGTCGATTGCGGGGTTAGCCGTCATCTGTCCCGTTCTCGCTCCGCGACGTAGTGATGGTAGCTGCATAGTCCCCCAAACTCTTGCTCGTGGATAGACAGCGACTCACCACACACCGGACACTCGGCGAATTCAAGCGTGTATCCACATGCAACGCACAGCCCATCACTAAGGATATAGGTTTCCCTGCCGCAGTCCGGACACTCTTCGTATGGGGATTCTCCGCCATCCTTTATCGAGATGTGCGCTTCAGCACCGAGACATTCCTCTACAGCACTTTCCGCGAGCTCTTCAAACAGATAGCTTTTCCCGCAATGGGCGCAGCGAAACGGTATCGAGTGTGAATCTCTTGGCGTGGTATCAATCGGCTTCATCAATTCAGAATCGCATTCCATGCACCGAACATGCTCGGCGACTCTGCTTAGAATTTCGAGGGGCCATTGAATCCTTTCGCGTTCGGCTCGGCAATCTTCAAGTTCCTTGGCGTAAACCTCGCCCGTTTCAAGGAGGACCTTCCAGGTCTTCTCGCCAAGTAGTTCAACTGGGGCGACGTTCAGATGGACAGTTGTGAAGTCTCGGACTAGGAGGAAAGTGTCGGCAATAAGCTCTCTGAGTCTGGTTGTCGGTTCTTCCGTGTAGTAGTGCTCAATGTTGTTGCGCAGTGTGACGATGTCGTTAACACGTTTCCAATCGACCTGTATCCCGAGAGATTCGAATCGCTCTCTTACTTCTTGGACGTCTACGGTTTTCCGCCCGGAGCCGAGGAAGATCAGTTCACCCTTCTTGATCTTTGGATTGATCTTTTGCTTCAGCAAGACCTCGTCTGATTGGGAAGGGGAAAGCTCTCGCAACTTCTCCTTGAACAGAAGAAGAATCCCGGCAGTGATGTTGCGAACGCTGGAAAGGGTGCGACCAGGATCGGTCGACTCGTAGTCCTCGACCCCTATCCTCAGCGACTGCGCGGCGTTATTGAGTAACGGAGACATGTCCAATGACGGCTAACGTAATGTCGACCCCATATCCGGGGCGTTGTAAGACCCCAACATCGGGGCTGAGTCTGGTCAGAGTACGCCCAAGTCCCTGATCGATCAACCGGATCGACCGCGTCAACCCGGATAGGCACCCCTACGTTTGTCCAGTATAGGCACCATAGGGAGTCACGGCATGCCCGCGCCAAAGCTACTCGACCAGGTTCGCGAGCG